>Ga0181535_10000801_pt1 | contig 44420 bp, 41 predicted proteins | sample PEATcosm2014_Bin_44_FD_119774 | JGI IMG/M metagenome (GOLD analysis project Ga0181535, IMG submission 119774) | Peatland microbial communities from MTU Mesocosm Facility, Houghton, MI, USA - PEATcosm2014_Bin17_30_metaG | ecosystem: Environmental > Terrestrial > Soil > Wetlands > Peat | place... | reverse complement strand
TGATCCGCAGGCTAAAACCATCAAGCGTATCAAAAAGCGGATCAAATCGATTAACGATCTAGCACCTAAGTATCAGAAAATGTCTGATGCTGAGCTGCGCAAACAGACCGATGTTTTAAAGGCGCGCCTGGCTAAAGAATCGCTTGATGCGCTGCTGCCTGATGCTTTTGCGGTAGTACGCGAAGCCTCGACCCGGACCTTGGGGCAGCGGCATTTTGATGTGCAGCTTATTGGTGGCATCGTTTTACACGAAGGCAGCGTGGCCGAAATGAAAACCGGTGAAGGAAAAACCCTGGTCGCTACCTTGCCGCTTTATCTAAATGCTTTAACCGGCAAAGGGGTGCATACCGTTACGGTTAACGATTATCTAGCCCAGCGCGATGCCGGCTGGATGGGACAAATTTATAATTTTTTGGGTATGAGTGTCGGTGTCATCATGCCGGAACATTCTTATTTATACGATCCGACCTTTACCAATAACGATCATGAAGACGAGCGCTTCAGGCACCTTCGGCCGTGTACCCGCCGGGAGTCTTATGAAGCCGATATTACCTATGGCACTAATAACGAATACGGCTTCGATTACCTGCGCGACAATATGGTCAGGGAAGTCGATCAGCTGCGCCAGCGCGATCTGCATTACGCTATCGTCGACGAGGTCGACTCCATTTTAATCGACGAAGCCCGGACGCCTCTAATTATTTCCGCCCCGAGCATGACCAGCGGCGCGGCCTATTCGCAGTTCGCCAAAGTGGTCCGTCAGCTGACCAATGTCAAACATTATGAAGTCGATGAAAAGCGTAAAGCCGTTATTTTAACCGATGAGGGTGTCGAGAAGATCGAGAAAATACTCGACATCGATAACCTCTATGGCAGTGAAAATATCCGGACCATTTATCATCTGCAGCAAGCGCTGCGGGCACACACCCTATTTAAGCGGGATAAAGACTACGTCGTCACTAAAGACGGTGAAGTTGTAATCGTAGATGAATTTACCGGCCGATTACTGCCGGGTCGCCGCTATAACGAGGGACTGCACCAGGCCATCGAGGCCAAAGAAGATGTCGCCGTCCAAGAGGAATCAATGACCCTGGCGACCATCTCATTTCAGAATTATTTCCGTTTATATGACAAGCTGGCCGGAATGACCGGTACGGCTATGACTGAAAGTGAAGAGTTTCACCAGATATATAAACTGCCGGTAGTCGAAGTGCCGACCAATCAGCCGATGATCAGAAATGACCGGCCAGACCGCATTTTCCGCAGTGAAAAAGGCAAATTCCGGGCTATTGTCCGTGATGTCCAGATGCTGCACCAAAAAGGCCAGCCGGTATTAATCGGTACGGTATCCATCGAAAAGAACGAACTGCTCAGTAAACTTCTGACCAAAGCCGGGATACCGTATTCCGTACTAAACGCAAAGAATAACGAGCGGGAAGCTTCGATTATCGCTAAAGCCGGGCAAAAAGGCGCCGTGACGCTGGCCACTAACATTGCCGGACGCGGCACGGACATTGTCCTGGGTGAAGGAGTAGTGGGTTTAGGCGGTTTGTTCGTGCTGGGTTCGGAAAGACATGAAGCGCGGCGTATCGACAATCAGCTCCGCGGGCGATCCGGACGTCAGGGAGATCCCGGTACCTCTCAGTTCTTTGTCAGTACCGAAGACGATCTGATGCGCATATTTGGCGGCGACAGAGTGGCAAGTATCATGGACCGCTTGAATGTTGATGAAGATACCCCAATTGAAAATCGGTTGATATCGCGCAGCCTGGAAGGTGCCCAGAAAAAAGTCGAAGGTTTTCATTTTGATACCCGTAAAAACGTCGTCCAGTATGACGACGTAATGAACCGTCACCGCAAGGCGATTTACGCCATGCGCCGGGAAGTGCTGATGCAGACCGATATCAGCAAACGCATCAGGTTAATGATTGAAGACGAAGTGCACGCCCTGTCCACCTCGACCCATGTGACCGATGAGGGTTTTGATAACGAAGTCAGAAATGTCTTCCCGTTCGATGAACCAACCTTAGACCAACTGTTTAATAGCGATACCTTACAGTTTGAAAAAATGTTACTATCTGAAGCCAAGGACCTTTACGGCTCTAAAGAGCAGGACTTTACGCCGGAAATCATGCGTAAAGTTGAGCGGGATGTCTATTTGCAGATCCTCGACACCTTATGGATGCAGCATCTCGAAAGCATGGATCATCTGCGCGAAGGCATTCACTGGATGGCTGTCGGCCAACAAGATCCGCTGGTCGAATATCGAAGGCGCAGTCAGATTATATTCGACGAAATGCTGATCGTTTTAAGACATGAAGTGGTGCGTACGCTCTATCACGCCATTCCGATGTCAGCAGAAGCTATGGATCAGCCGACTGAGACGGAACTAACCAGAGCGGCCCGCCGTTCGGTTGAAAATACCAATCAGATTACGACTGCCGAAACGGAATTTGAAGAAGCCGATTTTAAGAAATCAGAATCTGCCGAACAAAAAAAGAAAGCCGACCAAAGGCTTAAAAGAGCTCATAAAACTGAAAGAAAGCGCAAAGCCGCCGCCCGAAGGCGCCGCTAGCCGGTTTATTTAAATGAAACACACCGTCTTTGAAGTTAGTTTGCCCAACGGCGTTAAAGGATTAATCATCCATATCCCAAACGCCAGCGTAATGCGCTTGAATTTCAGCTTCCGCGCCGGTGAATATCTGGTACCAAAGAAAAAATGGGAAACGCCGCACCTGATGGAGCATTTACTACTGGGAGCCAACGAAATGATTCCCAAAGCGCGTGATTTTCAGGCCGAATTTGGTAAAAACGGCGCCTATAACAACGCCTCAACCGGAGTTTATGATATTACTTACGAAGCCGAGTCGGCCGATTTCGAATGGGACCGCACACTGGGCATGATGCTGATTGCCATCACCAAACCTCTATTTTTAGAAGATGAATTTAGGGCCGAATACGGTAATGTCCAAGAAGAAATTATGTCGCGCACCAATAATCACTCGTTGCAGCTGAGTATGGTGATGCGTAAAAGATTCGGATTGATTGCTAAAACCGACAGCGAACGTATCGCTTTAATGCCCAATGTCACTATCGACGATATCCGCGATCATTATTACCGTACGCATCTGGCAGCCAATATGCGCTTTGTAATTGCCGGCAATATTACTCCCAAGCGTCGCACGACCATTGAAAAGTTACTGGCCAATATCGAACTGCAGGATAACGGCAAACGGTTTGAACTGCCCGATGAGCAATTAAAAGTCATCACCAAGCCAATTTATATACACAATAAATCAGTCGAGAATCTTTATTTTTATATTGATACTTATATGAACCGCCGGCTGAAAGATCCCGAAGCCGATGCCCTTGATTTACTAAATACCATGTTAACCGAAACGCTTTATTCGAAAATTTTAGGAACCGCCCGCGAGCGCGGTCTGGTATACAGCATGGGGTCGGGTATCACCCAGGCCCGCAATCTCAGCAACTGGTGGTTTGGCGCCCAGGTTTCTGATAAAAATGCCGCGGCTTTAATTGATATTATTACCACCGAAATCGGTAAAGTTTTAACTGGCGACATTGCCAAAAAAGACGTCGAAATCACCAAGCAATACGAACTGGGTAAGTTCCAACGCAGCGCCCAAACAGTCGGCGGGATCGCCAATGGCTATGCGGATCGTTATTTCTTTGATGAAGTGATCGATGAATACTCCCAAATACCAGGTCGCATCAAAGCCGTTAATAAAGCCGTGACTGTTGATGTGGCCCGGGCTATGCTGGCCGATAATATCTGGGGATTAGGCGTCTTAGGCTATTGCGGTAGGGGTTTTGTTGAGAAACTAAAACAGCAACTCGATCCTTTATGGCAACAAAGTAAGGCATAAAAATGCAGGACGAATTATTACGGGCCCATAAGCTACAAGCTGATGTCGCTGGCGCCGTTAAAAAACTTGAGATTGATCAACTGCAAAAGCAGCTGGCCGAATTAAAATCGCAAAGCCAAAAACCGGATTTTTGGCGGGACAACCTAAACGCCCAAGCGGTAATGAAAAAAATAGCCAGTCTAGAAGAAAGAACCAGCCCCTGGTTAAAACTTAATTCTACCACCTCCGATTTAGTCGGGTTAATGGAAACCGGTGACCAGTCATTAAAAAACGAGCTGAATAATCAGCTGCTAGAACTGGAAAAACAATTTTCCGAGCTACGCGAGCAACTCAGATTTAGCGGTCCCTACGATGACCGCGACGTTATATTAAGTATTCGCGCCGGGGCAGGCGGCACCGAAGCCCAGGACTGGACGCAAATGTTACTAAGGATGTACATTCGCTGGGCGGAAAAGCACCGTCTTAAAGTCATCTCCGTCGACGAATCAGCCGGTGAAGAGGCCGGGCTGAAAAGTGTCACCATCGAAATTGACGGCAGTTATTTATACGGCAAATTAAAAAGCGAACACGGTGTCCACCGTCTGGTCCGCCAGAGTCCGTTTAATGCCGATCACTTGCGCCAAACCTCATTTGCCAAAGTTGAAATCATGCCGAAGATCGACCAGCCAGACGACATCCAAATTGACGAAAAGGATCTTAAAATCGATGTCTTCAGAAGCGGAGGACATGGCGGTCAGAGCGTCAATACGACTGATTCGGCAGTGCGCCTGACACATCTGCCGACCGGAATAGTGGTGACCATTCAAAACGAGCGGTCGCAGCTCCAAAACAAGGATACGGCCATGACTATCCTGCGCTCCCGTTTAGCTCAGCTGCAACTAGAGCAACATGCCGAAAAAATATCCGAGATCAAAGGGCCCAATGAACAAGCCGCCTGGGGTAATCAAATCCGCAGCTACGTGCTGCATCCTTATAAACAAGTTAAAGATTTACGGACGCAGTTTGAAACCACCGATCCCGATAGTGTCTTAGACGGCAATCTTGACCCGTTTATTAATGCCTATTTAGATCACATTTTAAGCTGATAGCTGTGATACGGAGCACTTAATACGCTGTTACCGCTAGTGTATACTAACTTAGCTTGGAGTTATGAATCGATTATTAAGTAAAACGACCAACAAAACCTATCATGGGGTGGTCAGACCCATATTATTCCGGCGTAATCCGGATGCGGTTCATGAACATATCCATCGTTTAGGTGCACGTCTGCAGCGCGTTTATGGTTTGCCTAAAGTAATTCACGGACTATGGGCTTACCAAAATACCCAGTTTCTGGAACAAAAAATCCTTGGCATAACTTTTCATAATCCGGTGGGCCTATCGGCTGGTTTTGATAAAAATTTTGAATTGCCGCCGATTCTTAAATCAATCGGATTCGGTTTCATGGAGGGCGGATCGCTCACCTTTGAACCCTGTTATGGCAATCCCAAGCCCTGGTTCCACCGCTTACCAAAATCCAAATCGATTGTCGTCAATGTCGGTCTGGCTAACCAAGGGGTCAGTGCCATTGTCAAACGCTTGCAGCGCTATCCGCGCAATATGTTTACAAATTTTCCGCTCAATATTTCGGTTGCTAAAACCAATTCTCCCAAAGCCTGCACCGATACTGACGCTATTGCCGATTATACCGGCAGCTTAAAAATTATTGGTGAAGCCGGAGTAGGGGATATGATTACCTTAAATATTTCCTGTCCCAATACTTATGGCGGCGAACCGTTTACCACGCCATCCAGACTAAACAGATTACTAACCGAAGTTGACGCTTTGAATTTAGTCCAGCCGATGTTTGTTAAGATGCCCAATAATTTACCCTGGGAAGAATTCGATCAGTTACTCACGGTGATTGCCAGGCACCAGGTTAAGGGTGTCACTATTAGTAATCTGGCTAAGGACCGTAAAAAACTGAGCCTGAAAGATCCGCTGCCGGAAAATATCAAAGGTAATTTAAGCGGCCGGCCAACCTGGGATTTAAGCAACGAATTAATTAGAAAAACTTATAAAAAATATCACCGCCGCTTTGTGATTATCGGCGTCGGCGGAATTTTTTCCGCCCAGGATGCCTATACCAAGATAAAACTCGGGGCCAATGTCGTCGAATTAATTACCGGTCTGATCTTTGAGGGACCGCAACTAATCGGTCAAATTAACCGCGATTTAGTTAAATTACTAAAGAAAGACGGTTATCATAATATCTCTCAAGCGGTCGGGGTTGACGCGTAGACGCTTAAGCTGTTTATCTGTATAATCTAAAATCGATGATCCTCTTGGACAGGGTAACTAAAACCTATAACAAAGACTTGGGTGCGGCCTTAGATCGTGTCAGCCTTCATGTTGAACCAAATGAATTTGTGATTGTTGTCGGCCAAAGCGGCGCCGGTAAAACGACGCTGATGCGCCTGCTGACCCGCGAAGAAAGACCGACCAGCGGCAAGATAATTGTTGGCGGCATTGATTATGACAAACTTAAAGACAGGGATATCCCATTATTAAGACGCAAAATCGGTGTCGTTTTTCAGGATTTTAAATTACTGCCCCATAAAAATGTCTATGAAAATGTAGCCTTTGCCTTAGAGATTGTCGGTATCGGGCGCCGCGAAATTCAACACACCGTTCCCAGGATTCTGGACATAGTCAATCTGAAGGGCAGGGAGAAACAAATGCCTGTCCAATTATCCGGCGGCGAGCGTCAACGGGTGGCGATTGCCAGAGCGATTGCCAGACAGCCCAAAATTTTAATCGCCGACGAGCCGACCGGTAATCTCGATCCGAAGCATGCCTGGGACGTCATCAGAGTACTTGAGAAAGTAAACCGTTACGGCACGACGGTATTACTGACTACCCATAACCAGGATATTGTTAATCGACTCAAACGCCGGGTGGTGACACTTAAGAACGGGAAAATAGCCAGTGACCGGGCCAATGCCGGTTATGAGATATAGATTAAAGGTATGAAACGTAAAATTATCACATTAAGCAGAGTCATTCGAGCTGGGGTTACCAGCTTTTTAAGAAATGCCAGCTTAGCCGTAGCCGCAATCGCTGTCATGGTCGTAACTCTGACGATAGTGCTATTTTCAGTAGTCGCCAGTGCCACCATGAATAACACCATTACTCAAATAGCCAATAAAATTAATATCTCGGTTTATTTAAGCGACTCGACAACCATGACGCAGACCAATAATTTGATCAGTCAGTTCCAAAAATTATCCGAGGTTAAAAGTGTCGACTATATTTCCAAAGATCAAGCCCTGGCTGAGTATAAAGCGGAAAATTCCAATAATAAGGATTTACTGGCAGCTATTAGCGTCACCGGAAACCCGCTGCCGGCCTCGATACAAATCGATCCGGTCGACCCGTCGCATATTAATCAGATCCAGAACATCTTAAGTGAGTCATCGACCATCCAGCTCGAAAATCCCCAGGCCGGAACTTCATACTCAGGTGATCGCAAAGCCGCTATCGATCAAATCGCTCATGCCACTAACGTACTGAAACAGGTTGGTGTCATCGGGGTGATCGTCTTTTCTTTGGTATCGGTGCTGATTATCTTTAATACCATTCAAATGGCCATCTTTAATCGCCGCGACGAGATCCAAATAATGCGACTGCTAGGAGCCAGTACCTGGTTTATCCGCGGTCCGTTTATTGTCGAAAGTATCACTTATGGGATATTATCGGCCTTAATTTCCGTTTTAATCATTGATCTGTTATTTGTGGTAGCTTCGTCGGCGCTGCAGGCTAGCAGTTTAGGACTTTTGGATATAAATTATGCTAATAATTATTTTTACGGAAAATTCTTGCTACTTTTGACACTGCAGTTATCACTCGGTATAGTTATTGGAGCCGTATCCTCTGCCATTGCGACCAGACGGTATCTCAAATTTAAGACGAAGTAAAACACTTAAAACTAATACTCAACAAAGCCGTATTTAACAAGTGGGAGTACATTTACAAGTATGTCTACATATGGTAGGCTTCGAATAGGTTTAAATAAAACCAAAATGAAAAATAACAGATGGCATAATTTGCCTGTCACCAAGTTGTTTAAAAGCCGCACCGCGCTAGCTTTGACGGTGCTATTGATATCGGGGGTGACTTTGGTGGCCATTGCTAAAGCCGATCAATACCAACAGCAAATCGATAGTTTAAATAATCAAAATGCCCAGGATCAGAGCAACCTTAGTGCCTTGCAGCTTCAGGCTACTAGTTATCAAGACGCCATTACTATTTTGCAGCAGCAGATAGCCGGCGTTCAGTTTGCTATTGCCACCAACCAGACAAAACAACAAGACATTCAACAGCAAATCGCTATTGATCAGGCCCAATTGGCTCAAGATAAGACGGTTTTAAGTGACGATATCGAGGCGATGTATGTTAACGGACAGATGACCACTCTCGAAATGCTAGCCACCAGTAAAAGTTTAAGCAGTTTTGTAGATGCCGAAACTTACCGTAACGCTGTCCAGGATAAAATTCAAAGCGACTTAACGAGTGTGACTAATCTGGAAAATGAGCTTCAACAACAAAATAGCCAGCTAAGTATCGTGATCAATACCGAAAAGCTGCAAAATGACCAGCTATCCAGCAGTGAAGCCCAAGAACAGGGTATGCTGGCCTATGATCAACAACAGCAAGATAGTTATAATCAGCAAATTCAAACCAACCAACAGCAGGTGGCGGTCTTAAGGGCAGAGCAGATAGCCGCTAACCGCCAATTGGTCAATAACGGTGGCGGAGAAGTGATTTATAGCGGAACCTGCGGCGGTAGTTATCCGGCCAGCGCCGCCAATGCCTACGGTTCGTTGTGGGGTTGCAATTATCCGCTGGATAATACGATTGATAACTGGGGCATGTATAACCGTGAATGTGTCAGTTATACAGCCTGGATGGTTTACAAAACATTTGGCTACATGCCTTATTGGGGCGGAATCGGTAACGCCAACGAATGGCCGGCTGATGCTCGGGCCGCCGGTATAGCCACCGGATCAGTGCCGAAAATCGACTCCGTAGCCATTTACATGGGTGGTGCAACCGATCCATGGGGTCATGCCATGTGGGTGGTTGGAATTGACGGCAATATGATAACTGTTGACCAGTACAATCTTTACTACGACGGTAATTTTTATGAAACCAATATCGACGATTCCGGCCTAACCTATATTTACTTTGGCGGTTAAAGACTAATAAAGCTAACTATCTGCAGAATCTAGCAAAGACTGCCGTAAGCAGTATAATGAATATAATATGCATTCAGGGGTGTTAGTTATAGGGTGTTGAGTGGGAACTATTCTGAACATGATTAGATTAATAAAAAAAATCAAAGCGATCACAAGCTTTATTTGGAAAAACCTTTGGCTGAGGTCTGCGCTTGGAATATTGGTCGCAGTCCTAATATTTACGTTAGGTATCGAAATAGGCAATGGTCAGGTTCAAATAAACTTCCTGGCGCCCGTACAGAGCGTTAACCAGGGTTTACCCAACCAACTTAATTATTCCAGTATTACACAAGTCTATGACACTCTAAAACAAGACTATAACGGCAAGCTGACAACCACCCAGTTGTTAAACGGCCTTAAAGAAGGTTTAGCCGAAGCGACCAACGATCCTTATACCGAGTATTTTTCACCTGCTGAAGCCAAAGAATTTAGCAACGAACTGAATAATTCATTTTCCGGAATCGGAGTTGAACTAGATAAAGACAGTAACGGCAATTTGATTGTTATCTCACCGATTAACGGCTTCCCGGCCTATAAAGCCGGACTGGAACCGCAAGACATTATTACCAGTATTAACGGGCAGCAAACAGATAATATGTCGCTCGATCAGGCTGCCGATGATATCCGAGGTCCGCAAAATACTAAAGTTACACTAGGGATATTGCGTAACCAAACCCAAACCCTCAGTTTTACGATTACCAGAGAAAATATTCAACTGCCTAGCGTAACTTCTAAAATCTTAACGGGCAATATCGGTTATATGCAGATCAGCACTTTCTCTGATGACACTTCGAATTTGGCCCAACAAGCAGCCAAACAATTTCAGCAGGACAAAGTAAAAGGTATCATTTTAGATTTACGCGGTAATCCCGGCGGATTATTGGATGCTGCGGTTGATGTATCAAGTCTCTGGTTACCGTCGAATGATACGGTCGTTCAAGAAAAAGGAACTATTGGCAATCAGACCTATACGGCAACCGGCGATGATATATTAAAGGGTATTCCGACGGTAGTGTTAATTGATGGCGGTTCAGCATCGGCCAGTGAAATTACCGCCGGCGCCTTACATGACAATGGTGCGGCATGGCTAATTGGAACAAAGAGTTTTGGAAAAGGCGTCGTTCAACAACTGGTTAACTTCTCGGATGGTAGTGAACTTAAGGTAACAATAGCCAGTTGGTATCGGCCGAACGGTCAAAATATCAATCACCAAGGAATAACTCCAGATCAAACGGTTAACGCTAGTAGTACCGCTTCCTCGACCAATGACACCCAACTTCAAGCAGCCGAAACTTATCTGAATGCACATCAATAGGTGATTGTACTAAAAGTTTAAAAGTTCGAATTCGGTGAATTCGTCATAATGCTTATGGTTGCAATCGCCAGTGGCAGCAGGTAATTTAAATTAATGGTCACAGGTACTGAAAATCACTTCGAGAGTACTCGTTCCCATATTGATCCCGAATCTTTGCTTAAAATAGCCCAAAAAATTGGAAGTACAATATTGGAGTGGAGAAAGGCAGATGCCCATCGTATTCAAGCACAACAGCTTGGTGACACTCGAACCGCTGAACGATTACGTCATAATTGTGATGTCACAGAAGCCTATATAGGTGGCATGTATGAAGTGCTTGATAAACTCGTGCCACTTGACAGTGGTAGGGAATGGGATGACTCCGTACTTATCTTTATATTAGATGACCCAGACATCGAAAAAACAGTCTAATAAAGTTAGAATAGAAACATTAATTCAAATCTAAACTAAAGTTTGATTGTTCTGAATTCCGACCCTAGACCAATAAATAATAATATTTCCTTCCTTATTGGGATAGGTACCAACTAATAGTATTGCCAAGCCATGTTCTATAAGGTAGCATTAATACGATTACAATAAGAGGTGTTATAGGTGCCCAAACCTACCAAGTATATTTTTATTACCGGTGGTGTGCTTTCCGGGTTAGGAAAGGGAATTACTGCCTCTTCAATTGGCAACCTCTTAAAATCTTGTGGGCTTAAAGTTAATCTTCAGAAGTGCGATCCCTATCTAAACGTTGATGCTGGATTATTGAACCCTCGGGAGCACGGTGAATGTTTCGTAACCAAGGATGGTGCCGAATCTGATTTAGACCTGGGTCATTATGAGCGCTTCATCGATGAAGAAATGACCCAAAAAAGCTCATTAATGAGCGGCCGTGTACTGCTGAGTGTGATTCAAGCTGAAAGATCTGGTCAGTACGACGGTAAATCAGTCCAAATCATACCTCATGTGACCACGGCCATTCAGCAATATATCACTGAAGCAAGTTCTGGCTTTGATGTTCATATTGTAGAAATCGGCGGTACGATCGGCGACTATGAAAGCTTGTCTTTCATTGAGGCAATTCGCGAATTTGGCTTAAAAGTTGGCTTAAATAACTGTCTGTATGCCCATGTGGTATATCTGCCATTTTTGGGGGCCAGCCAGGAAATAAAAACCAAACCGGCCCAAAATTCAGTCCGCGAGCTGCGTGCTCTGGGTATCTCACCGGATATATTAATTGCCCGAAGTGAAAAACCAGCGCCCATTTCCGCTGTTCATAAACTGAGTCTATTTTGCGGTATTCCCGAAGAAGCAATTGCACTTCTACCAAACGCTACTACGATTTACGAAGTTCCTTTAACTTTGGAAGCTGAAGGCATGAGCAAAGTTATCCTAAAAAGATTGAGTTTGGGTGCCAGAAAACCAAAATTAGCCACCTGGAAAGAAGTCGTTGCCCGGGCCACGAAATCTTACGATAAAATCGTTACTGTCGGGGTGGTAGCTAAATATCTGGATAATGCCGACACCTATATTTGTGTTTTCGAAGCCTTAAAAGCGGCCGGCTGGGTCAATGATGTCGGAATAAATATTCGCTGGATTGATGCCGTAAAACTAGAATCTATGAACGATACAGAAGTTGCTGAGACTTTATCGGCTGTCGACGGAATTGTTGTCCCGGGAGGTTTTGGTTCAAGAGGGGTCGAAGGAAAGATTAAAGCGGCCTGGTATGCGCTAAAGAACGATTTACCTTATTTAGGCTTATGTTATGGACTGCATATGGCGGTTATTGCGGCGGCTCGAGGTCATGGGCTAGCTAAAGCCAACACTACTGAAGTTGATCCGGCTACGCCATATCCGGTCATTGCCACGATGGAAGATCAAATTGGCAAAGAAAATACTGGTGGCACGATGCGACTAGGTAATTACGTTTGTAATCTAAAAAGCGATAGCCTGGCGGCCAAGCTTTATGGCACTACCAAAATTGTTGAGCGACATCGCCACCGCTACGAATGTAATCCGATTTACGTTGATCAGTATAAAGACTGGGGATTACGCGCAGTCGGGTACAATCCACAAACTAAGCTGGTAGAAGTTATTGAAGCACCCAAACACCGTTATTTTCTGGCCAGCCAATTTCATCCCGAATTTAAATCCCGACCTAATCGACCGCACCCAATGTTCAAAGGTTTTATCCAAGCCTGTGCCGAAGTTGCAAAAAAGTCTGAAATAAGGTAGCTTAAGCATTATGGATCAACAAAATTCTACCCCTAGCGGTCATCCCAAGAGAATACTATTAGTAGAAGACGACGATGCTATCGCCAATGTCTATCAAACGCGGTTAATTGCCGAGAATTTCGACGTGCGCCGGGTTGCCAATGGCGAAGATGCCCTGGCGGCTGCATTAAGTTATCATCCTGATCTGGTTTTACTCGATATTATGATGCCAAAAGTTAGCGGCTTTGATGTGCTGGATATCCTGCGAAATACGCCCGAAACTGCCAATTTGAAAATTATAATGTTAACAGCACTCAGCCAAGATAGCGACAAAGAGCGGGCCGATTCATTGGGTGTTGACGATTATCTAGTTAAATCCCAAGTAGTGATCGCGGACGTGATTGACCGAATCAAATACCATCTCGGTATTAAATAGCAATTTATTCGACGGATACTTCAGAACGAGTGACAGTTTTACCGGTAAAGGTGCGGACTTTTCGATTCCGGAAATTAACGATGCCATCTTTAGCGGCATGAATAGTATAGTTACGGCTTAATTTAGTGCCTTTTCCGGCGCGCTTGGTTAACCCGACCTGGGCGACAATAACTTGTCCGGTTTTAACTTTTTGACCACCATATAATTTAATACCTAAGCGCTGGCCAGGACTATCATGAATATTTTTCGATGTACCACCAGCTTTGACGTGTGCCATTTATTTGACCTTTCTAATTAAAATCAAGCGAATTAGCTTCTCACTAAAATAAGTAGTTCTCGGGCAACGATTTGATCGTCTCGATAGTAGAGTAATTTATCGTTACGAACATGCTCAAAACTTAGCCGATTATATCCCATACTCCTTAAGCGGTCAATAAGGGGTAAATGAACGAACTGACCGGCTTTTGTCTGCCAGGCCGGTACCGCCAGGCATAATCGCGTGCCTGGTTTTAGTTGCGGATATATATTATTTAGAAATTTATTGATTATGACGTTACAATCTGAGACGGTTTGAGACAGAATTTCAGCTGTCGGCAGGGAAGTGAATGGTCTTCCTAAATAGGTTTCGCTGGCTACGAAATCTACTGTCGGTTTCCATCTGTAACTAATCGAATCGCCGGTGAAAATGTTATCGATTGACTGGGTAATTTTATAAAGATCGACTAACCACCTCAAATTTTGTTTGGTAGCTTCGACCATTCTCGGTTCGATATCGTTACCGTAAATCGCATAACCCATCAAAGCGGCTTCTTGGAGTAAAACACCGGTACCACAAAACGGATCAAGAATTGTTTTAACCGATTTATCAGTTTTCGGTGTGGGTGGTTCATCTGGTCCGGTCGCTAAATTAATGATGATTTGGGCGAGTTTAGGCGGTAACATGCCTATGCGCGGATTGCGGTATGGCCGGCCGAAATCGCGCAGCCCGTAGCTTTCAATATCCTGAATGGCAATAGTTTGAGCAACGAGTGTCTGATTACTATCTCCAACAATAATCAATTCCATCCCTTTATTGGACATTAACTTATTATGAATAACCTGAGCCGTATTTAATTCGCTATCCTTGTTGGGGACTAACTGGATGGAATGCCCGATTAACTCACTGATTGATTTTTTTATTCTGAGGCCGCTGGCCAGTATCTGATTCGGGGATACTTTTAGGCCATAAACACTAAGTCCTAAATGCAACTTACCGGGTGATATCTGTTTGGTATGCTCCGGAATGGTCGTCAGTAAGGCTGAAGTTAATTCTTCCCAATCGGTAGTTTGAAGCGTAGCAATGATATGACAGAGTTTAACCGAGCCGCCTAAGCGTTTAAATTCGATCTGACTGGGTTCAAGATGAATTAGAGCTACTTTATGGCTGATTTTAGCAATTTTATCACTACCATAAAGACTTTCTAACTCAGCAAAACCTAGTTCAGGCTGCCTACCTAAAATGGCAATACTATCGTTCATTGATTTAAGTATACAAGTTGATCTGAAATTTTGAGTATAATGAATGCGATGAGTGAGACGTCTTTTCTGAAACGTCGGTGGAAGCTGCTGTTAAATATTGCCACCATCTGTGCCTTGATACTATTTGCATATCTTATTCGGCATCAGTTAGTTTTTACGCTCGATAACCTGACAAAAGTCAGAGCCTGGGTATTGCTACTAATTATCCCTATCGAAGCTTTAAATTATCATGCCCAAGCTAGGCTTTATCAGGGATTATTTAAGACTGTGGATGAAGATATTTCTTATCCCAATTTAGTTAAATTGTCGCTTGAACTTAATTTCGTTAATCACGTCTTTCCGAGCGGCGGCGTCACCGGTATTTCTTACTTTAGTTATCGATTACGTAGTTTTGGGGTAAAAGGCACCAAAGCTACCCTGATACAGACCATGAAATTAATGATGTATTTCATTTCTTTTGAGCCGATACTGCTGATCGGGCTGCTGATTTTAACGATCAGCGGCAGGGTCAATGATTTTACGATATTGCTGGGCGGAGCTTTGACGATGCTGCTGCTGGTCGGAACGGGAATCTTTGCCTACATAATCGGTAGCCGGTCCAGGATTAATTATGTTTCAACTATTCTCACCAAATCGATTAATCATTTAATTCACTCTGTTAAGCGCGATCAGCCGGAAACTTTTAGTGTTAAAAATGCCCAAGTCCTGTTTGAAGAATTTCATACTAATTACCGGCTGTTTCGTTCCCGTTATCAGGAACTGAAAAATCCTTTTTGGTGGTCAGTTTTGGCAAACGTCACAGAAATTGCGGTTATTTATGTGGTTTATATAGCTTTTGGTTCTTTTGTTAACGTCGGAGCTATTATCTTGGCATATGCGGTTGCTAACTTTGCCGGTCTTGTTTCGGTGCTACCTGGCGGAACGGGCATTTATGAAGCTTTGATGACCGCGGTCTTAGTAGTTGCCGGCATCCCAGTAAGATTAAGCTTACCAGTTACAGTTATGTACCGGGTGCTAAATACTTTACTACAGCTGCCTCCGGGCTATGTCCTTTATCGTCGCGCCTTTCATCCCAATTCAAAAATAGCCGTAGATCATGGACAGTGATATCAAATCCGAAGTAATTCTCGAAGTTAGTGATTTCGTAGCACTGGTTAATCAGACACTAGAATACGCCTATTCAGCTGTCGTCATCCGCGGGGAACTGGCTAATTTTAGAATCAGTAAAAACAAATGGGTATATTTTGATCTGAAAGATCAGTCAGCTACCGTCCGTTTTTTCGGATCGGTTTACCAACTTAAGGGGCCGCTGGAAGACGGATTAATGCTTCGGGTAAGGGGAACACCAAAACTCCATCCGCTATACGGCTTTAGCGTCACAGTAACCAACATGCAGCCTGAAGGTGAAGGCTCGTTAAAACGGGCGGCTGATCTTTTGCGAATGAAACTGCAGGCCGAGGGTTTATTTGATCAAGAACGTAAGCGTCCGCTGCTATATCCGCCGGTTAATCTTGGTTTAATTACATCTTTCGAGTCAGCTGCTTATATAGATTTTATGAAAATCTTAAATGAGCGGTGGCGGGGCATTACGATCGAATGTGCAGACGTCCAGGTTCAGGGAGAAATTGCCCCCGAACAGATAGTAAATGCGATCGAATACTTTAACCAAAAACAACAGCTACCAGATGTAATCGTAATAACCAGAGGTGGTGGCAGTCCGGAAGACTTGTTTGCTTTCAATACTGAACAGGTGACCCGAGCTGTGGCAGCCAGCAGAATTCCGACAATGGTAGCTATCGGACACGAACGAGATATTAGTCTAGCTGAACTGGCAGCCGATCAACGGGCCAGTACCCCTAGTAATGCTGCAGAACTACTTGTTCCGGATAGAAAAGAGGTTCTCAGGCAGTTAGAATTGCTTGAAGCACATAGCCGAGAGGTATTAATGACTAATCTGCATAATCATCATCAGCATCTAAATCAACTTAATGTTAATCTGGAGCGTTTATTAACTTCCATCTTGCAGCGTTCACATAATCAGCTAATTACTTACTCCCAACTACTTGAATCATTAAACCCTAAAGCAATTTTAGGTCGAGGTTATGCCATTGTCAGAAAAGCTGGAGATGTGGTAATTCGCCATAAAAACCAGGTTAAAAGCGGTGATATAGTAGATATAGAATTAAGCGACGGTCATATTAATACGATTGTTCGCTAAGGAGTTAAATTAGATGCCTAGTCAAGCCAATGATTACAAATCCATGTTAGAAGAACTTCAGCGGCTTATTTCGGATATGCAGTCTGAGGATCTGGATATCGATACCGCCATTGCTAAATATGAAAAGGGAAGAAAACTACTGGAGCAATTAAAAAATTATCTGGAAAAAGCCGAAAATAAAGTGATTCGTAATAAGATACCCAAAGATATCGATACTGCTTAGACATGTTTTTAGCTATTCTATCTGTGATAATTGGTCTCTTATTAATTAGTTTCGGGTTTGTATTGTTTTTTGGTGCCCCATTTTTACCGACCTTGAAACTGCAAATAAATGAAGCACTGGATATGCTTGATTTAAAACCCGGTCAAACGCTGTTGGATTTAGGTTGTGGCGATGGCCGTGTATTAAAAGCGGCTGCCGATAGGGGACTACTGGCCGTTGGTTATGAATTAAATCCGGTATTAGTTATTGTTGCCCGTTTGCGGACAAGGCGTTACCGCGCAAAAGTCAAGGTGTTATGGGGTAATTATTGGCACGAAACCTGGCCTCCGGCCGAAGGAATTTTTGGATTTATCTTGCCCAAATATATGGCAAAATTGCATAAAATAGTTATTCAATATCCGCATAAACCTGTAAAATTAGCCAGTTTTGCTTTTTCGATTCCCAATACCAAACCAAGCAGGGTAAGCAAAGGAATTTATCTTTATAAATATTAAAAGTTTAAGCTGAAGACTTGCGTAGCAACTAAATCTCGTTTACCATGAGCGTTATGAGGTCATCTCAAGAGTCCGGTATAAGTACTCTGACAATTCCGCTATTTATTACAGTAATATTCTTGATCGGTGCGGTGATTTTTGGTTTTTGGTCTTTTACGCAGTGGCAAAGCGAGAAAAACAGCGTAAATACTAAGATTAACAGCGCCGTAGCTACTGCCAAACAGCAAGAATCAAACCTTAAAGATAGCCAATTTGCCCAAACTGAAAAATATCCATTAAGATCCTATACCAGCCCTGCCGCTTACGGGAGTGTAACGGTTAAATACCCAAATACCTGGAGCGCTTACGTGATTGATGACACTTCAAACTCGCCTTACGTAAACGGCTATTTTTATCCGAATACAGTACCCGATACCCAAAGTACTACTGCTGCTTACGCACTGAGACTTGAGGTTGTTCAAGATAGCTACAGCGATATTTTGGGTAATATCCAAAGTAACGTTGGGCAGGGTAAGTCAACCGTAACACCCTATAAGTTAGCTAATGTTCCAAGCGTAGTCGGTTCACTAATTAATGGTCAACTGCCCTCAATTGAACGAAGCGGTACCATGGTTTTATTGCCGCTGCGCAACATGAGTCTTGAAATATGGACTGAAGCTCCTCAGTTTGATGCCGATTTTAACAATATTATCCTGCCGAATTTTACATTTTCTCCGTAATGTTACCCTTTGCTCAGCTGTCTTAAAAATAAGCATAGGCGAGTAGATAATTGAACTAACGTCGATTAATTAGTGATATACTTTTATTATATCGGTGTAAGAGAGGGTAGCTCTAAGTGGCTCAAAGTATCTCGGATGGGCATCCAGCCTTAAAACAACAATTATTACTTTCTGTAGTAGAGCAACTTAAGTTACCATTGATGAATATTGCCAGATTTGCCGAACTGGCCAACATTCAATCCGGCAGTGTCGACCTTAATTCAATTTATGTAACTGCCGATGCGACATTGCAATTGCTTGATAGTTATATTTTAGGGGTTCAGCTGGCCGGTCAAGAAGCGGAATTGTTTGAAATCGAGCCGGTCTCGGTATCCTCGGTGCTCTATGATACCGGCCATCAGCTGGAGCCGGTTGCCAAAGAATACGGTGTCCAACTGGATTTACGGATAGATGGAAAATACGGGCCGGTAATGGCACATCGCCGCGGCCTTCAAGCGGCTCTAGTCAGTTTAGGTTATTCTCTGGTCGAGGCCCTTCCGGCCATGGAAGCACCCCAGCTACGACTTGAACTATCGGCACATCGCTGTCGGTACGGTATCGTCGCCGGACTTTATTGTGAAACCGAACAGCTGACCACACAGGCATTACGCCTGGGCAGGCAATTATACGGCAGAGCGCGTCAGCCACTCGGGGAGATCTCACATACCAGCGGAGCCGGCATTTTTGTAGCTGATGCCATCCTTCAGGGAATGAAAAGTCAGTTAACGGTTTCTCATCATCGTAAAATGCATGGGCTGGGAGCGGTGCTACCATTAAATCCTCAGTTGCAGTTTATATAAAATGACTCGAATATTATTGCTAGAACCAGATAAACTTCTGGCAAATACTTATCTTAAAGCTTTGCAAGCTGCCGGGTATGAAGTGGATGTCTGTCACGCTGCTCAATCGGCCATCCATAGTGCCGATAAGGTTAAACCGGATATCGTCATAGTGGAGCTACAGCTGGTTAGCCATAGCGGAATTGAATTTTTATATGAATTTCGATCATATGCCGACTGGCAAGATGTACCTATAATTATTTTAACCAATGTACCGGTTAATGAATTTGTCAGCTGTGAGCAGCTGCTAATGAATGAAATGAACGTTAAGTTATATCTCTACAAACCCCACACCAGCTTACGTAAACTCCTGCAGAGCATCAACGAGCTGACTTCAGCTAATGTCGCAGCATGAAGCAGTTTATTACCGAAGGAATTGTTCTATCGCGGACCGACTTCGGCGAAGCAGATCGAATCATAACAGTTATAACGCCTGATTACGGAAAACTGCGCCTGATCGCCAAAGGCGTGCGCAAAATTAAATCAAAATTAGCTGGCGGTATCGAACTATTTAGCGTCAGTAACATCTCATTCATTAAAGGACGCGGCGAGATTGATACTTTGATTTCCACTCGACTAATTCAACATTACAAACATATCACCAGCGACCTTCAGCGTGTGCAGTTAGGCTATGAGCTTATCAAGCTGTTAAATTCCGTTACTGAGGATAATGTTGGAATTGAGTATTTTGATCTGCTAAAAACTATGATCCAAACCCTAGATAAATTAAATGTCGATATCGATCTAATTCGTACCTGGTATTACGCGCAGCTATTAAAGTTGAGCGGACACAGCCCAAATCTGTTAAGTGATGCATCTGGCCATAAATTACAAACTGGCCAATCATTTAGCTTTAACTTAAATAACGGCACCTTAATTCCTCAAAATAACGGTAATTTAACAACCCAGCATGTTAAATTATTGCGCCTGATATTTAGCCATAATCGACCGTGGGTACTCCAACAGGTTAACGATATGCCGCAGTTATTAACTAAATGTACCCCCATTGTCCAAGCTATGCTGAACACTTTTGTTCGAGTATAATGCTGGCATAGTGATGACGAAAAGCCTAACAGATTACGAAAATGCTAAAACGTCTTCAAAACTACACAATAAACGGTTCAAAATGTTCGAAAGGTAAATCAACATGAGTAAAGTTACATTAGAAGAAATTGCTAGTTTATGTAAAAGACGTGGTTTTATCTACCAGGGCAGTGAGATCTACGGTGGTTTAGCAGGAACATGGGATTACGGTCCGCTGGGAGCGCAACTTAAACGAAACATAACAAACTTGTGGTGGAAATTATTCGTGGAAGATCGAGACGATATGTACAGTATCGATACAGCTATTTTAATGAATCCCAAAGTTTGGCAGGCAAGCGGTCATATAGACACCTTTAGCGATCCGTTAGTGGAATGCAGTAATTGTCATAATCGTTTTCGCTTAGATAAGACTATCTCGGGTAAATGTCCAAGTTGCGGTAAAGAAAATACTTTAGGTAAACCGCGGGCTTTTAATGTGATGTTTAAGACTACTATCGGACCGCTGGAAGATGATAAATCTGTAGCTTATTTGCGTCCGGAAACAGCCCAAGGTATGTTTGTTAATTTTAAAAATATAATTGATAGTTTTTATCCTGATATACCGTTTGGTATAGCGCAAATTGGTCGCAATTTTCGTAACGAGATTAGTCCTGGCAATTTTGTTTTCCGCAATAGGGAATTTGAGATTATGGAACTAGAATATTTCATAGAACCTAAAGATTGGGAAAAAAGTTTTGAAGATTGGCGTATCCAAACTCATAAGTGGTTTACGGCCATTGGTTTATCTGACGAACATATTAAAGAAATTAATGTGCCAGAGGAAGATCGGGCTCACTATAGTAAGAAAACCATCGATTTTTATTACGACTTTCCGTCAATCGGTTTTGATGAATTATCTGGTCTGGCATATAGGACCGATTTTGACATAAGTAATCACCAAAAACATTCCGGTAAAAATTTAGAATACCGTCCAAAAGACGGAGGAACGCCCTATATTCCGCATGTGATTGAGCCAACTTATGGGGTTGACCGTAACCTGATTGCCGTCATTTCTGAAGCCTACACAGTCGATGAAGTAGCTGGCGAAAAACGCACTTATCTAAAATTATCACCGAATTTAGCCCCTGTAAAAATTGCTGTTTTCCCGCTTTTGAAAAACAAACCCGAACTGATTAAAAAGGCGCGGGAAATTTATGAGGCACTTAAAAAAGAATTCAGCGGGGTTATGTGGGATGATAACGGTAATATCGGCAAACGCTATCGTCGTCAGGATGAAATCGGTACCCCTTATTGCGTAACCATCGATTTTCAAACACTAAATGATAATACCGTCACTATCCGAAACCGCGACAATACCCAACAGGAACGTCTTAACGCTGAATCCGATCTGTTAAATAATTTAAAGAGTAAGTTAGCCTAATATTTAAACAGTACTATCTGGTTTAGTCTCATCCGGGGATGGATATTCGTTTTCCGTATCAACCGGAGGCATACTCGGAACCGAACTATCTGCACTTGGAGCTCTTGTATCTAAATCTACCGCCGAGGTATCGGATTCATCCTTAAGCCCGCTCTCATCATCTGTGTCGGTAACTTCTGCCGGTTTGTCGCTAGGCGCTGGCGGCATAGTTGGAAAACTACTACTTACATCGGGTTGATCAGTACTACTCACTACAGGGCTGTCGACGGGTAATGCGGTTTCAGTTTTAGGTGCCGGAGGCGTCCAAGCATCATCTGTAATATCGCTATTATCCGGTACATTGCCAACATTTCCTGTTTCACTTGGGGTCGGATTGCTATTTGTTAGTGTTGGATTAGGAGGTAAAAGATCTTCGCTTACCGGTGTGGATACGTCTGGGGTAACGGGTGGTGTAGAATCTAGTCCTGCTGGACCGATGTTATCCTCTTTTGGCGGATCGCTTTGAGGCGGCGACATTGGAACATTTGTATTATCCGTACCATTACTGGTCGGCGTATTAGTATTACCAGTTACAAATCCTTTAAAAGTATCGAAAAAACCCACTTTATATCCTTTCTGACTTCTTATGCTTAACTTTACTGCTATGATACTCCATTAAACGTAATTGTGCATCCACTGTGAATATCTGGAAACTAGACAATGAGTCTAATAATTAGACATTTTTATTAAAACACCTTAAATCACGTATACTGTATTCGTAAAATGCTATGATAAAGCTATGAGTCAATCTCAACTTCAACATGTCTATGCCTTTATTGACAGTCAAAATCTGAATGTCGGTACTCAGAAGTTTGGCTGGAAAATGAACTGGGCTAGATTTAGAAAATTTCTTACCGAAGAATATGGGGTAGATAAAGCCTATATGTTTATTGGTTATTTACCAGAAAATGAAGATCTTTATGAAAAAATGCACGAAGCAGGCTACCTGGTAGTTCTTAAACCAACCTTTGACGTAACTAAACCGCGTCCGGAAATCGATAAAAACGATAAAGAAGATGAAAAACCGGTTAAAGGCAACATTGATGCTGATTTAGTGCTATGGGCCATGAAAGAAATGCCTAATTATAAAAAAGCTATTATTGTATCAGGTGACGGTGATTTCTACTCGTTAGTAGAATATTTAGTGAACAAAGGGCGATTACTGCATTTACTAGCTCCGAGTGGGCATTATTCGCAGCTGTATAATCGCTATGATTCATACGTTGTCAGGCTAGACCAATACCGTCGCATACTTTCATATCGAGATCATAAGCCGTATACAAAAATTGTTCGAAAACCAAAATCGGCCAATTAAACCGCATTTATTCTAACTAAGAAAATCAACCTTATCCTTAAATTGGATAGTTGTCGTAGTTGTGACTACAATCACAGTCGTGATCTTATAGCAATTAAAGTTTTTGTTGTAATTTTTGGGTAATATATTTAATAGCTCTATTTATAAGAGTTTGATAATCTATAATCTGACTTTATGCAAGATTTAATTGTTACATCCAAACCGAAGCAGTTTTCTATTGGCAGGGAAATTCCGTTAATTGGATTTGGAACTTGGGAGCTATCACCGAATAATATTGCCAAAAAAGCCGTCAAAACCGCACTTGAGATCGGTTATAGGTTAATCGATACTGCGAAAATTTATGAAAATGAAGAGTGCATCGGTGAAGCTATACGGCAATCAAAAGTAAATCGACAACATATCTTTGTTACTACCAAGCTTTGGAATGATGATCATGGTTATAAATCGACAATCGCGGCTTGTTTAGCGTCACTTGAGAGGTTGGGACTAGATTATATTGATTTATATCTAATTCATTGGCCGGTCACCAGCAGAAGACTGGAGAGCTGGCGCGCCATGGTGGATTTACAAAAAAGAGGTTTAGTTAGACATATTGGAGTTTCGAATTTTACCGATAGACATCTCGAAGAAATAATTAATAACTTTAATACACATCCGGATGTCAATCAGGTGGAATTTCACCCCTTTATTTATCTTCAGCAAAAACAGTTATTAGCATTTTGTAAGAAACACGGCATTGTTATTGAGGCTTATAGCCCGTTAGTGAGGCTAAACCGGGGTATTAATCCAGTGATTATGGAAATAGCATCCAAGATTAAAAAGACGCCATCACAGGTGGTCTTGCGCTGGTGCATACAACATGGTACAGTACCGTTGCCTCGATCTCAAAACCCTGAACACATCAAAAATAACCTTGAAGTGTTTGATTTTGAGCTTGACGAAGTCGCGATGCAATCATTAGACTGCCTCAGCGATGGAATACGAGTCACGTGGGACCCGGCAGGCATACATTAGTGTAATATAAGTATTAATGCCAAACGTATCATTAGGCCTGAAACAGCCTCATCTAGTTGTCATAGGTGGTGGCACTGGTAGTTTCACGATTTTACGCGCCCTTAAAGTATTAACACCAAATATTACTGCGCTAGTTAATATGGCAGATGACGGTGGTTCAACCGGAATTTTACGTGATGAATTAGGTGTTTTACCTCCGGGTGATATCCGACAATGCTTAGTAGCCCTATCTCCGTCTACCGAAATGCGCGATCTATTTAATTATCGATTTTCCAACGGATCGCTCGGTGGGCATAGTTTTGGCAATCTATTTTTAACGGCTTTGGAGAAAATGACCGGAAATTTCGCAAGTGCCGTCGAAACAGCCAGTAAAGTACTTAAAATAGACGGAACCGTTGTACCTATCACTTTAGATAACGTTCGTTTAGTACTCCATAATCACGACGGCACGCACACCAAAGGGGAACATCTCATTGATATTGCTCATTTTGGCAAACGCAAAATGCGACCCGAATTAACGCTAAGTCCGAAAGCGGTTATTAATCCGAAAGCGGCTGATGCCATCGCTTCAGCTGACATCGTGGTGATAGCTCCCGGAGATTTATATACTTCACTTGGACCGCTTCTGATTGTCGGCGGAGTTGCTGAAGCCCTTAGCAAAACTAAAGCCAAGATAGTTTATGTCTGTAACTTAGTAATAAAACCCGGCCAAACAGATGATATGTCGGTCGCCGAGCATGCCGCCGAAATTGAGCGATTTGCTGGCGGGCCGATCTTGGATTACGTGCTCTACAATACCGCCAAGCCCTCCAAAGATTTACTGCAATATTATGCAAAATATCACGCCAATCTAGTTAAGTACGATGAAGATGAACTCAAACTGTTACATTATCAAGCTGTTGGTCGTAAATTAATCGCTAAACAGCCAGCCGTACCGCAAGCTTATGACAATCTGGCGCAGCACCGTTCAGTCATTCGGCACGATACCCAAGCCGTAGCCCGATTTATTTGCAGTTTAATCGATAAACATTACTGTAACCAGTCATTCCAAGAAGTAATTAAGCCCCATTTATCCGTTGTCAGTTAAATAAAATTATGGTGCTATGTCTATTCAATTAGGCCCTATATATTGTGTATAAATCATCTCTTAGGTGTAATGCTGTGGATAAATCCACAGGCAGTCTAACCCATAATGGGTAAAATGGGTATTGCAGTGGGTGATAGTGGGTAGTATATTCAATGAAGTGGGTAAGAAAGGTTAAGAACCAACTTAACCGCTAAAAAACAAAAACCACTAGTAACTTAAATAAGAGGCTAAATGTCTACGGTTGATTATTTTGAAAGGAAGCTTGACGATAAGCGGCGATTAACTATACCGCCGGAAATTCGAGATAAGTTCCTAAGCGGAGCAGTAATCACCCGAGGATTTGGCAAATATTTGCATCTCTACCCGAAAGATGTATGGGATAACCTAGTCGAACCAAGATTAGGTGGCGATATTCTGGACGAACACATTGCCGATTTGAACGTTCAATTTCGAATGGGCAAAGTGGAAACATCATTAGATGGAAAACAGGGAAGAATAACGCTTGAACAGCATCAGCTAGATTATGCGGGAATCACCAGAGAAGTTATAGCTATCGGTGTAGGTCACTACTGGCGGTTATTGTCGCCAGACCAGTTGGCCAAGGGTAGGGAAACATTTAGCGCTCCCCACTAAGTTCTTTAACAAATCAAATAACGACATTCCCAGTCTAAAAGTCAGGACAGGGAAGTCGAGGTCAGCTATTCGGCAGTCAACAAGTGGATTTTAGAAGGCACCACTATAAAAACCTTAGTTCTTTCTCTAAACACCTCCCAAAACTCCACCTCACACATAAGTCTCTCAAACTAAAGAAGCTCGAAGCTGTAAGAAGTTTTAAGATTTTTAAAATCTCGTTTCTAGTAAACATCTTCTTTACATACCACTTCTTGCTTCACAAAAACAAAAACTATACAAAAACAAAAAAGTTGACTGCTGATTAGGTGACCTTGCACAAAAACAAAAAAATCTATTTGCACAATGCAATGCAAATAGCAAAAATAAAAGCAAGATGCACCATAAACTAAATTCGCACATTCCAGTATTACTCGAGCAGGTCTTAAGCTATCTAAAGCCAAAGAAAGGGGATTCATACCTCGATCTGACGGCAGGGTACGGCGGGCACGCCCAAAGCATATTGGAACAGACGAAGAATCCAAACCAAACCGTTCTCGTTGATAGAGACCATCAAGCGGTCGAAATCCTCGAGGCATTATTTGCCAAACAGGGCGCAAGTATCCTTCACAAAGATTTCTTGAATGCCAGCCAACAAATGATAGCGGAAGGCCGAAGATTTGACGTCATATTGGCGGATTTAGGGGTGTCGTCACCGTTCTTTAACGAAGCTAGCCGGGGCTTTGCAATCAATGCCGAAGGTCCACTAGACATGCGGATGGATCAACGCCAAGAACTGACTGCAGCCGATATTGTCAATAAATATCCTGCAGCCGATTTAACGGAAATCCTGATGCGATATGGCGAAGAACCTAAGGCCAGGTTGATAGCGCAGTTAATTGTGCAGCATCGACCAATTGCCACAACCACCGAACTAGCAAATATTGTCGCTCGTGCCTGGAAAGGACATAGCAGGGTCCATCCGGCAACGCGTACCTTTCAAGCACTCCGTATCGCGATCAACGATGAACTTAGGCAGTTGGAGATTAGTTTGCCGTTGTGGATTGATTTGCTCACTCCTGGAGGACGCTTAGGGGTAATTAGCTTTCATAGTCTGGAAGACCGTTTGGTAAAGCATGCATTTGCGGAATCAAGCGGCGATCTATACGATGCCAAGCTTCAATTACTCACAAAGCATCCGGTCACAGCAAACAAGCGCGAATTAGCTTTTAACCCGCGTGCACGAAGTGCCAAACTTCGCGCCGTAGCGAAAATAAAAACATAAAGAAAGGGGCCTCATGCCTATACAGGTACGAAGCAGCTCCCGGGCGTATAAAGTTCATGTAAAAGTGATCTAAAAACGCCGATGGCTGGTTAATGTGGCACTTGCTCAAAAAACGAGTGCCACATCCAAGCTAAAATAAACAAAAACAAATACAGAAAGAAAAATAATGACCTATTCAAACACTTTAAGCGTCAGCCGGGGCTATTATGCCGGGCGAAACCAAAATGTTGTTCGATTTAGCGCCAAAGAACATACTTTAGGACCAATAAGTAACACCATTATTTTGGTTGTACTAATTTGTCTGCTCGGTTTACTATATTTGACTCAAGTGACTAAAACTAATGCCTACGGTTATCAAATTAACAATTTGCAGCAAGAACAGGCGCAGTTACAAACTGAACACAATAATTTAGAATTAACTTCTGCCCAATTGCAGTCTCAGGGCCGTGTTCAAAGTAGTCAGGTAGCAAGTACACTCGTTCCGGTCACCCCTAGCGGTACTGTACAACAATAAGTTGACGATAATCCAGTGGTGATCGAGTGTCCAATAATCTAACGATTGGCAACAATGACTCCTAAGTATCAACAATCTAACACCACTGAAAAACGACCAGACAACCCTCTATTTAAAACACTATCAAGAATACAGCTAGTCTATGCAATATTAATCTTGATAGTAGTTTTATTTGGTATCCGATTATTTTATGTTCAGATTATTCATTATAACTATTACAAAGACGCCGCCTTAAACGATCAGCTTAAACAGTATCAAATTCCAGCTTCACGCGGCTTGATCGAAGGTTACGATGGTCAGTCGGTGGTACCGATTGTCTTAAATCAGGAACTTTACACTTTATATGCCGATCCAACTTATATTTCAAAACCCGATAACGTAGCCTCACAAATAGTATCAGTAATTGGTGGCTCAGCCAGTTATTATTCTCAACAAATGCGCGCAACTAATACTCGTTATGTGGTTCTAGCAACTAAACTTAGTGCCGATCAAAGTCAAAAATTATTGGATCTAAAAATACCAGGTATCGGAACTCAAAGCCAAGACTACCGAGCCTATCCCGATGGTAGCCTAGCGGCGCAGGTTTTAGGTTTTGTGAACGCCAATAACCAAGGTCAATACGGACTTGAACAGGCTATGAATAAGGATTTATCAGGCAAGCCGGGACAAGTGAAAGCAGTGACTGATGTCAATGGCATCCCGTTAGCTGCCACTAAGGGTAATATCGAGACCCAACCAGTTAATGGCGACAACATTGTGACCACCATCAATCTTCCAATGCAAGCTCAGGTTGAACAAATCTTAAGTAATGAATACCAAAAAACCAAATCGCAAGGTTTAAGCGCTATTGTCATGAATCCCAATAACGGCCAAATCGTCGCTATGGCTAATTATCCGACTTATGACCCCAGTAATTATCAAAGTGTCAGCAATCCGATTTTGTTTGAAAATGCTGCAATCGATAATGCTATTGAGCCTGGTTCGACCATGAAGACATTAACCACTCCAGCGGCTTTAGATACTGGGGTAATACAACCCGATACCAGTTTTTATGATCCGGCACATTGGGTAATAGACGGATTTAATATTACCGACATTGAACAAGACGGCGGACCAAGGATTCAGACTATCGCCAATATATTAGCGCTTTCATTAAATACCGGTGCCACCTGGATGCTCATGCAAATGAGCCAGCCTGGAGGTACGCAAATTAATCAGCACGGCATAGATACCTGGTATAACTACATGGTTAATCATTTTCGACTCGGCCAGACAACCGGTATTGAACAAGGTTATGAATCGGCAGGTTTTGTGCCTCAACCGGATATGACTAATCCCAGTATTGATCTGACTTATGCTAACACTGCATTTGGTCAAGGCGTTCAAGTAACTGCCTTACAAATGGCTGCAGCTTTTTCAAGTATCATCAACGGCGGTACTTATTACCAGCCGACCTTAATCAGTCAAGTGGTGGACTCTAATGGTAATGCCACAGTCAACCAACCAAAAGTATTAGAACAACATACCGTCAAAAGTACGGTCGGCGCCGAAATGATACCGCTACTGGAAAATGTCGTTACTACTTACTTAAACGAAGGATTCAGCTTTATGTCGTTTCCATCAGATTATATGGTTGGCGGGAAGACCGGTACCGCCCAAATTGCTAATCCTAGCGGCGGCTACTACACCGATAAATATAATGGAACCTATGTGGGATTTGTCGGTGGTAATCAGCCGCAGTATGTAATTGTAGTGTTTAATATCGACCCCAATGTACCAGGTTATGCCGGTGCATATGGCGGGCAACCAGTTTTTGCCGATATTGCACATATGTTAATTAACGATTCATTTGTCAGTCCGAAGACCAACTAAGAGTGCTATAATAACCTAAAAGAAGTAAAATAAACAGGATCAAAACTTTACTATGCCATCAGGCGCATTACACATCACAATTTTAAACAGCACCCTTACTCATATCCTGGCTTTAGGGCTGTTTGGTTTTGCTCTTTGTATGATATTAACACCGCTGTATACAACAGCCGCTTATCGCTGGCAGTGGTGGAAACGCCAGCGGTCAGAAGCCTGGAACGGAGGAGAAGCCACTGTCTATAATCAGCTTCATGCCGAGAAACACAGACGCAATATCCCAACCATGGCCGGTCTAATTTTTGTTATCACAATATCCATCGTGACTTTATTAACCAATCTTCGCCGCAGTGAAACTTGGTTACCGCTAGCCGGTATGGCTGCCTCGGCTTTTATAGGTTTAATCGATGATTTAATCAATATCCGAGGCACAAATGGTATAGCCGGACTGCGTGCCAAAACGAAATTTATTCTATATAGTCTTGTGGCTTTAGCGGGCGGATGGTGGTTTTATTCCAAGCTCGGCGTGACTCATATTTATATTCCCGGTTTTCATGAGGTATATATCGGGATATTCGTTATATTACTGTTTTGGTTTGTGGTAGTCGCAACTGCCAATTCAGTCAATATCACAGATGGTTTAGACGGATTAGCCGGCGGATTACTGACTACCTCATTTAGTGTCTATGCCATTATTTGTGCCGTGCAAGGGAAGTATGCTCTAGCGGCCTTCTGTATGACTGCCGTGGGGGCTTTACTTAGTTATACCTGGTTTAATATTTATCCTGCTCGCTTCTTTATGGGCGACGTTGGTGCGTTTGCATTGGGGACGGCCCTGGGTATTATCGCCATGCAGACTAATACGGTTTATGTGTTGCCAATTATTGGTGCGGTTTATGTTATTGAAACGGGTTCGGTAATTATCAATCGTATGTCCAGAAAGTTAAGAAACGGGAAAAAAGTGTTTCTCTCATCTCCGCTACATCATCACTTTGAAGCATTAGGGTGGCCAGAAGCGAAAGTAACTATGCGTTTTTGGATCTTGGGACAAATATCAGGTGTAATAGGACTAGTAGTCTTCTTGATCGGAAAGTATTACTAAGATGCTCCCCAAAGCCTTGGCTGTCAATGATACAGAACTAAACTCCACCTACATCAGAAAAAACCCAGAACCAACAACTAATCTGGGACGACATCATCGTCCCGATTATTGGTTAATGGTGCTTTGTGTCATCTTATTATTAATCGGCTTGATAGTTATCTACTCGATCGGACCGGCCATGAGCGAGGTCTATCATGTGAGTAATAACTATTATGTGGTCAAGCAAATAATTGCCATCGTGCTTGGTATGGCCGCCTTTTTTGTGGCGGCCAGAATTCCTTTAAGTAGATGGCGAAGCCTAGTAACACCTATATTGGTAATTGCTACTATTGCCACGCTGGTGGCAATAGTCATGCCAGTAAACCCCAGTTATCCGGCCCACCGCTGGGTACGATTGGGTAGTTTTTCCTTTGAGTCGGTTGAGTTATTAAAATTTGCATTACTTCTATGGCTGGCTAAAATGCTGTCCGATCGAATACGAAACGGCACTATTAAAAACGTCAATATCACCCTTAAGCCGTTACTGGTCGCACTGGTGATTATCGGAGTAGTCGTAGCTGGCGTTCAAAGCGACCTAGGATCGATGGGCGTAATCGTGATAATTATCGGCGTAATGTTGTTTATTGCCGGAATGCCGCTGAAAAAATTAGCGATCATTGTTAGTATTATTGTTTTAGGTTTGGTTTTATCTATTGCGGTAATACCATATCGGCGCGAACGGTTGATTACTTATCTACATCCGACTGCTAATTGCCAAGGAGCGAACTACCAGGCCTGCCAGGCCTTAATAGGGGTGGGTTCTGGGGGTATGATCGGCTTAGGTATTGGCAGTAGTGTCCAAGCCTATGGCTATTTACCAGAAACCGTTAATGATTCAATATTTTCAATCTATGCTGAAAAATTCGGTTTTATCGGCGCCATCGTCTTACTAGCCTTATTTGTAGCCTTATTTGCCAGAATAAAAAATATCGCCGAAAGAGCTCCGGATGATTTTAGTCGACTAATTGTGGTTGGAGTATTGAGTTGGTTAAGCGTTCAGACCATAATAAACATTGGGGCAATGATAGGTGTTCTACCCCTGAAAGGAATTACTCTACCGTTTATCAGTTATGGCGGTACGAGTATCGTGTTCGTTTTAGCAGGTTTAGGGCTAGTATTCCAAGTCTCAGGTTATACAGCACATAGCACATTAAACGATCAAAATAACAGAGGAATAACTAATGACAATAGTACTCACCGGCGGCGGGTCAGGGGGGCATATCACCCCTATCTTAGCGATCGCACATGAACTAAGAAGAATACAGCCAGAGGTTCGCATTGTTTATATCGGTCTAAAAGGTGACAGATTAGGTGATTTACCCAAACAAGATCCCAATATTGATGCTGTCTACGCTGTTAGAGCAGGGAAATTTCGAAGATATCACGGAGAAGGATTAAAACAGTTATTAGATATTAAAACTTGGATCAAAAACTTCCGAGATTTGATGTTTGTGATTGTTGGCTTTTTTCAAAGTTGGTTTTTACTAAGAAAAATACGACCTGATCGAATTTTTATCAAAGGTGGTTTTGTTGGAGTACCGGTTGGACTAGCCGCGGCCCTGCGAAAAATACCTTACGTTACTCATGATTCAGATGTTATGCCCGGTTTAGCAAATCGTATTATTGCCCGATGGGCTAGTATTCATTCAGTGGCATTACCGAAAGAAGTTTACAAATATCCTGAACACAAAACTGTTACAGTTGGAGTGCCGATACATGCCAATTATCGGCCTATAACTCCCGCACTACAGCAGGAATATCGCAATAATATTGGACTTGGCGAGTACCACAAAATGATTCTGATCACCGGCGGCGGGTTGGGGGCCAGGCGTCTTAATAAGGCTGTAGCTAAAATCCTACCGGAGTTATTGCATCAGTACGAAGACTTAGTCGTCGTACATACTGTCGGGCGGGGTAATGAGAAAACCATGAATTCACTTTATCAGGAAACTTTAACCCCGGATGAATTTAAACGAACATTTGTCGAAGGATACCTAACGGATTTGTATAAATATAGTGGCGCTGCCGATTTAATTATTGCCAGGGCAGGGGCAACCAATCTAGCTGAATTTGCAGCTCAAGGCAAGGCCTGCATCATCGTGCCTAACCCACAATTAACAGGCGGTCATCAACTCAAGAATGCTGCCTATCTTGCGGCACATCAAGCGATTGAAATTATTACCGAAAATGATATTTCTCGAAATGATAATTTATTTGAACAAAAAATTCACTCATTGTTAGATAGTCAGGACCAACGGGACTTACTTAAGACGAATCTAACCACCTTCGCTCAACCAAATGCCTCTACTCAAATCGCTGAATTATTGTTAGAGCCAACCTTAAAAATAGCCCATAACTAGGAAAGTTATGCGCTTATTTTTTAAAAAATCAGAGAAAACTTCCTCTTCAGACGTAACAGGACGTCGAAAACTTATACAACGATCCGATACTTCGGCCAATGCCTACTTTTACCACTCCAATCGTACGATTGATACTGAAGCGACTAAGAGGCAAACTCTCCGTCATGCCTTTGAACCAAAGAAAGTCTCTCATCTTTTGTCATATTCAATTGAGCGCTTCGGGTTATTGATAGTCATTATCGTTGCGGCCATTAGTTTATTTAACATAATGTCGGTATCCCCAAACTCCAAAGTAGTTTTACTTAATCAAAATCAGATTGGATATCTACATACCGCAGCGGATTATCAAAAAGCCGTAAATAAATTACTCAGTAGTACCTTTACTAATAATAATAAAATAACGATTAATACTAACGGAATCAGCGCAGCTTTAGAACAACAGTTTCCGGAACTATCTGACGTGACAATTAAAATACCCTTGATCGGACGCAATATAATTATCTATTTGACCCCCAACAAGGTCATCTTGGCCTTATCTACAAATAATGGCGCCATTTACGCTATTGATGCCAACGGACAGGTTCTGGGACAGATTAACTCCACCTACGTTAACACTCATCAGTTAACTACAGTTCAAGATAGTAGTAATACCTCTGTGAAAGTAGGCCAATTACTCCTTTCTAGTGACTCGGTGTCTTTTATGCAAACGGTACTTTTTCAGGTTGAACAAAAACAACTTACAATTTCAAAATTAGTCATGCCGGCAGGGGAGAATGAACTAGATTTGTATCTGGCTGGAAGGAGTTATTTTATAAAGTTTAACCTAGATGATAATAACCCTCTGCAAGAAGTAGGAACCTTTTTAGCGGTCCAGCATAACCTGCAAGAGAAGGGCATTACGCCATCCCAGTATATCGATGTTCGTGTCGATGGACGAGCTTATTATAAATAGTCCGTGTATTCTTAAACTACACTACCACTCTACCCCATGTTCGTAATTTGTTTATAATAGGTATAATTGGCTAATGCTGAAATTACCATACTATTAAATTAAAATAGTGAAATGTCAATAATAGGGAACTAGGGAACTAAAACGGGCAATTAATATAAATAAAATAAAATAATGAAAAAGCAAGCTTTTACGACATAACTGTGGATAAGTCAAATGGCATATTATTTCACGCAGGCGTAGTTAATCAGGATCTATGGATATATAGGTAGTGTTGGTATGAGTAGCAGTAAATAAACGATTACTAATTAATAAAAACAGGCGTTATAGCATTTAGCTACGATCTCCCCCACTTAGGGGGTATATCATTAATCAGCTTAAGCGGGATATATGCACGTCGCAAAAGATATATTGGGCGACATGAGATCATTGTCTGAATATGGTACCCTATTTCAATATTTATTTATATGTACATTCACATTCTCGTTTATTTAATTTTTGTTTTTTATTGCACTGCCCGTTTTGTCTTAGCATCAAAAACCTTATACCCCATTTAGGTTTTAATTAACTTCCAATTAAATATACGGCTAAATATAATGTTCGTAAAATGTACAGCAAATACTACTTTACGAGCTGACATCAGAAAAAGATAGCTTATTTCTTGGCTTTTGTAGGTGTTGCTAAGGTGTAAGTGGCTTTGGCAACTCGCTTGAACTGGGGTTTACCTTGAAGATTTAAGAGTACAGTAGTTTCTTTGACGTAGCGTGTCTTAAGGACCCGCTTTACAATTTCATCGCGGTGTAATGGGCCTTTGGCATCTTTAAGGACCTCGGTGATGATGTCGGCCACAGTACCTTTTTCGTAGCCCCATTCTTTAAGGGCGTAAATTCCGCGACCAATCAATACAAAACGGTCGTCTTTAATAAGTTCATTGTGAATAGCTTGCGTGGTTACGTCTTTACGTTTGAACTCAGACTTTTTAATGGCATCAGCAATTTCATTGAAATGCATATGTTTACCGCTTTGGTGCAAAATAACATAAATCTTATCGCGAATATTTTTGGGGTTAACTGTCGGCCACTTTACTAAGCCCCAAGTATCATTAAGAGTTGCCAGATGTTTTGAAGTTGAAGCTAATGCCCTGGCCTGTTCGGCATTTTTTATACCAGCTCGTTCAGCTACTGCTTCAATTGGTGTTGCTACGCCGATTACTTTTACGGCATCAATTATTTTGGTAACTAATTTCTTAAGTTGTTTTTCATCATGTACGGCATTAATGCCAATACTACGGTAAAAGTCGTTGTCTTCGTCAATAACGATCAGTTTCGGACAAAGTTGAGCTAAAAATGCTACTCTGGACTGTTCATCGCGGTTATTTTCTTTGACTAGTTTATCGGTCAGGTCGCTTAAACGTGCAGCATCACCCATAGATTCTAGTGCTGCGACGATTCGCTCCTGAACATCGGCCACATGGGGAACATTTCCCTGCTCTGCAGCAATTCGAAGTCGAGTCATTACTGATTTTTCAAGTTGACGAACACGTTCTCGGGTAATGCCCAGTAATTCACCGATTTGTTCTAAGGTTTCTTTACGATCAAACAAACCGTACCGGCGAGTGATAATTTCACGCTCCCGGTCTCTATCAACAACTGCCGTAAGAACGTCATTGGTGAGGGATTTAGTTTGTAATGATGTAGTTGGTAATGCCTGTTTGGCCATCCCGAAATCCTATCTTATAATAAGCTTAACGCTAATTATATAACTATATTATTATAAAGTCAAATTCCTCACCCTCATATTTATTGTAGCACGTAAATGACATATATGTAGACATTGTGTTGTGAAATATATCTCATATAAATACTTGTACTTGATTGCAAACTTACCAGATAATATGTATTTCAATCTGTTGCATACCGGTAGAATAATACTCTTCCCTATTGTTTAGTTAAACTAAGTTATTAAATAAACGAGTTGTGTTAAACTTTAGCGTTTTACACGTTTACGGCGAAAGTTACGTTTTTTACTCGGAGCTTTTGATAATAATTCCTGACATTCTTGTTCGGTCAGTTTTTCCGGCTTAACGTCTTTTGATAAGCGGGCATTTTTATGCCCGTCAGTTACGTATGGTCCGTAGGGACCTATAAGAATGCGAATACCACTCGGAAATGTCTGGATTACACGTTTAGCATCGTGCTCTAATTTGTCTTTGTATAATTTACGGGCATCGGACTCGTTGATGGTATGCGGATCAAATGGTGGCTTAATTGAAACGTAACTACTACCGATCTGAATATAGGGCCCGAACCGACCAATATTGGCTTTTATCTCTTCTCCGCTATCGGTTTCACCGACCACTCTTGGCAGCTCAAACATTTTAAGCGCTTGATCCAGAGTGACAGTTTCGATTTTACTGTCCGGGGGTAACGGTGAAAATATCGGTTTTTCATCCGCTTCAGTTTCGCCTTGTTGCAATACCGGACCGTAGCGGCCGTACCGAGCATAAATCGGCAGTTTTGATTTAGGATCGTGGCCGACAAGCCTGGCCTGAGAGACTTCTTTACGAGAAGCTTCACTGGCTTCTTTTATCAAGGGGTGGAACTCCTTATAAAAAGTCCCGACCATTTTATTCCAGACCTGATTACCCTTGGCGATCCGGTCTAACTCGAGCTCGGTATTGGCCGTAAAGTCGTAATCAACTATTTCTGGAAAATATTTAGCCAGAAAATCAGTAGTAACATCTGCCAGGTGTGTCGGGATAAGTTTATTTTTATCCGCCCCGGTTATTTCAGTAGTAGTGTTTTCCTGAATGACACCATCCTTAAGAGTTAGCTGACGAATCTGGCGTTCGGCGCCGGTAATATCCGATTTTTCAACGTAACCGCGGCTTTGGATAGTCGAAATAATTGAAGCATAGGTACTAGGACGACCGATGCCCAGTTCCTCCAACCTTTTTACGAGCAAGGCTTCAGAATAACGAGCTGGCGGCCGACTGAAGTTTTCTATAGCATCGAGCGATAGAAGCTTGAGAGTTTGATGATTGGTTAAAACCGGCAGCAAAGTGTCATCTTTGGTGGTGCCGTAAACTTTTAGAAAACCATCAAATTTTAAGATCTCACCTTTAGCTAAAAAATATTCCGAACGGTTAGAAATGATAATCGTGACTTCAGTTTTTTCAACCCGGGCGGCCGTCATTTGGCTGGCTAAGGCGCGTTGCCAGATCAGCTGGTATAGTTTATTTTCTTGAGGTGTATCACCGATAACCTGGGTCTTTTTAAAATCTGTTGGTCGAATAGCTTCATGTGCTTCTTGGGCGTTCTGAGCTTTGGTTTTATATTGCCGATGCGTATGATACTCTGCCCCGAATGTGTCCTTGATATATTTTTCGGCGGCAGTAAGGGCTAGCGTGGACAAAATCGTGCTATCAGTACGCATATAGGTAATATGACCGTTTTCATATAATCTTTGGGCAATTGTCATGGTTTGCTTTACGCCAAACCCTAGTCTGCGAGCAGCCTCTTGTTGCATGGTGCTTGTAGTAAACGGGGCACTCGGGTTACGCGACGCCGGCTTAGTTTCAATTGCTTTAACACTAAACTTGGCATCTTTAACTGTCTCTAGAAAATCTTTCGCAGCTTTTAGAGTTGCCAGTTTTTGGTTAAGTTCAGCTGCTAAATCATGGCCGTTGGCATTAAAATTACCAACGATTTTAAAGCTACTTACAGGTTGAAATGTTTGTATTTCCCGCTCCCGCTCAACAATCAACCGCACACCCACCGATTGGACTCTACCGGCGCTTAGTCCGGGACGTACCTTACGCCATAATATCGGCGATATTTCATAGCCCACCAACCTGTCGAGCACGCGGCGGGCCTGATAGGAATCTACCAGATTTAAATTAATTGTCCGGGGGTGCTTAATGGCTTGCTCAATGGCCGGTTTGGTAATCTCATGGAAGACAATCCGTTTGGTTTTAACCGGGTCTAATTTCATGGCCTGGGTTAAATGCCAGGCTATGGCCTCACCTTCGCGGTCTTCATCGCTGGCGAGCCAAACTTCCAGTCCTTTGGCAGCTTGCCGAAGTTCCCTAACCACCTTTTTCTTATCCGGACTGATTTCGTAGTTAGGTGTGAATTGATGATCGACGTCAATATTTAAGTCTTTTTTGGGTAAGTCACGAATATGGCCAAAACTGCTTTTGACCTCGAAGTCTTTACCTAAGTATCTTGTAATTGTTCTGGCTTTGGCTGGACTCTCAACGATAACTAAGTTTTTCGGCATGCTCTTCATCATTAGCGCAAACGAATTTAAAATGCAACTTGGATTTTAAACCAACACTGTTAAATTAAAAATATGCCTTACCAATCTTATAGCCCAACCATAAACCGACAAAACAACCAATACCGGAAATCAAAATACTCCAACCCCCTAGCCAATTACCATGGTCAAACAAGGCCCCGATAAAGCCGCCCAATGTTCCGCCAATTGTGATGCCAATCCAAATCATAAGCTTCATGGTTTTTAGCATAACATAATAGATTATTTTATGTCAGAATTCACCCCTTAAGCTCAAGCGTGTTGTAAATTACTTGAATCATGTTATAAGTATTGACAAATATAATGTTTTTGCTAAAATGGCAATTTGTGAACATCACTATAGATGTTTACGTACCTTTTACCCCCATTCTAGCGATGGATCCGTAGTTTTTAACTACGAATCATCAACGTTAGATTGCTTTAGAGCGTGAGTAGCCAGTAGAAAAGTTGTTACCCTCCACTTATCTCTTAGGCCGCTCCTAACTTTTAGGGGTAGCGTTCTAAAGCACACTAACCCCTTTAACCCATTGTTCGCAATGGATCCCCGTTCAAGTGAGCCTCAAAGGTTCTGCAGTAATGCGGAAACACTACACTTTAAGATTAATGGTGTCAGATGTTTCACAGGGGTGGGTTGAAGGGTGTAATGAGCCTCCGGCGGTGCCCACCCCCTCCGGAGGCTCTTTAAATTAATATTCGATTTATACTTTAAAACGACGGGTTTCTTGAGGTATCTGGCCGCCGTAAACATACTCATCAAGGATAGAATTAACTTCCTGGATAAGCAGCGGTAACTGTTTCTGCTCGGGTTTACTAAAGGCTTTTAAGACAAAATCGGCGCTATCCATCGATGCAGGTTTTTTAGGCCCGATGCCGATACGCAGTCGATTAAAGCTTTCGCCAATCGATTCGATAATTGATTTAATACCGTTATGTCCGGCTGATGATCCGCCGTCTCTCATTCTTATTTGACCAAATAAAATATCGAGTTCGTCATGAATGACTAAAATATTATCAGGTGTGATTTTAAAAAAATGGCTGACTGCCTGAACAGCCTGGCCGCTGGCATTCATAAAGGTGGTTGGCTTAATAACTATGACCCGGGTGTCACCGAGATGACCTTGGGACAAGAAGCATTTAAAATCTTTTTTCTCCTGCCAGCCACTTAACTCTTCATGAGCCGAAATAAAGGCATCCGCACAGAAAAAACCGATATTATGCCGGGTACCTTCATATTGCTGACCGACATTACCTAAACCGACGATTAGTATCTGTTTTTGCTGCCCTAGGCTGTATAACTGCATCGGACTAGACATCAGCTCTTGTTGTTTAATTAACCAACCCATTACGACTTGATCCTCCGCTTTGATTTAGGGCCCGTATAAGTCGGCGATTCGCCGTGTCGGTGGGCGACGTGTTTCTCGATAAACCAGATTTCTAATGGTGTTCCGGCAAAGTCGAAACTTTCTCTTAGGCTACGCTCTAAATAGCGTCGATAACTCCAGTGTATAAATCTGGTCTGACTGCCAAAAATTTTAAAGGCCGGCGTCGGATTATCATCCTCTTGGACGATGTAATTTAATTTCGGATTGCGATTGCTCAACCCGGACGGCGGATGACTATCAATGGCTTGTTGCAGCCATCGATTAAGTTCAGCCGTAGCAATTTTTTGGTGGCGGCGCTGATCAATCTCCAGGGCTAAATCAAATAATTTAGTGGCATTTTGACCGGTCACGGCACTCGTGAAAACCAGTGGCGCCCAGGGCACAAAATCATAAGTCGCCACAATTTCGGCCGCTAATTCATCACGGGTAAAAGCAGTTTTTTCAGCGGCAATGTCCCATTTGCTGACCACTAAAATCAAACCTTTTCCGGCTTCTTTAACTAATCCAGCAATTTTTTGATCAAGCTGAACGTTAAGCTCGTTGACCTCCATAATCATGATGCAAATATCCGATTGCTCAATAGCCGATAAGGCCCGCAGCACGCTGAAGTGCTCGACACCTGGATCGACTTTGCCCGCCCGGCGGATACCGGCGGTATCCATCAATTCGATGTTGCGGCCTTGGTAGCGTAAAGTAGTCCGGTTAATGTCGCGGGTCGTCCCCGCCCGTTCAGCTACCAAAGCTTGTTGTTTCTCGGCCAAAGTGTTAAACAGCGATGACTTACCGACATTCGGCCGACCAAGTATGGCAATCCGCAGACGATTGCTATCTTCGGCTTCTGTTACTTTCGGGATAATGCTAATTAATTGTTCCAGCAGTTCGTTGATGCCTTCACGGTGTGTGGCTGAGATACCGATAATCGGTTTAATACCTAACCGTTCAAAACTGGTAACGATATCTGTTTTCCGAGCTTTATCGATTTTATTGACGACCAGAAATACTGGTTTGCGGCTTTTGAGGGCCCGGTTGGCGACATGCCGATCTTCTTCGGTAATCATCGCATTGGCTTCCGTCACTACCCAAATAACATCGGCGCTATCGGCGGCTTGAGAAATTTGTTCCTGGATGGTCAATTCGAAATCATCTTCGGGATCTTTCATGCCGGCAGTATCCACCAACCAAAATTGCCGGCCGCGAAATTCAGCTTTGGCAGATGTGCTGTTTCGAGTAGTCCCGGGTTCATCGGCGACGATCGCTTCCCGGCGCATCAGGATAGCATTAAACAGGCTGGATTTGCCAACGTTAGTCCGGCCGACAATAGCGATAATCGGTAACTTCTTACTCATCAGGGCTATTATAATACAAGTTCAGCCAAACACCTCTGTTATTTAATCGGACTCGAGCAGTATTGATAACTAGGCTTAAACAAATTCCTTAAAACTACCGCTGGCTAAATCCCCAAGCCGGTATTCGCCGAACTGAGTCCGGTGCAAGCCGATAACCGTATACCCGAGCTGTTGAAAAGTGCGTCTGATCTGACGTTTGCGGCCTTCATAAAGTGTGGCCTGCCATTTTTGGTGCTGATGGTCTAAGGCGCTGAGCTGGAATCGGCTGGATCCGTCTTCCAAATTAACCCCTTGTTGGCTGATGTGCCGCTGATCCTCCGGCGATAATGGTCTGTCGAGTACTAATTCGTATATTTTAGCTTTTCGGAGACTGGGGTGAGTTAACTGATGAGCCAACTGGCCGTTATTGGTTAACAGTAGTAGACCGCTGGAATTTTTATCAAGTCGCCCAATCGGCTTAAGGTGATGATAGGCTGCCGGCAACAGATCATAAATCGTCTGACTGCCCTGCCCTTGACGGCTGACGACATAACCGACCGGTTTATTGAGCATAATAGTCTGATACGACGCTGGAGAAGCAACAGCCTCATATTGATACTGCTTCTGATCAAAAACGATTTCATCAGCTTCTGATACTGACTGTCCCGGCAATGCCGGTTGGCCGTTGACGATTACTCTGCCCTCTTGGACCGCTTTATCGGCTGCCCGGCGGCTGATACCGGTAGCCAGAGCAATAAACTTGTTGATACGCATTAAATCTAGCTTAACGCTAAGACAGGTGGCTGTATAGCACTATAGAGCAATATTATTGGGATCGGACTCAGTTGGAGTATTGCTGCTTGGGGCTGCCGGAGAGCTATCGGGTCCAAAAGTACTGCCCGGTGACGGGGACGGTCCAGGCATGCCCGGATGGCCAACTTCTGTGGCAGCAGTTGCCGGATCAGTATTTTTTGCTTCCTCGGCCGCTAGCAGTTCGTTGAGGCCGGGTTTTGGATCGGTAGTTAGCGGTTGGATGATCTTCTTATTAGCAATCACCACCATATTATTAGTGTCATTATCGTCACTAGTAGGTGGTTCTGATGAAGCAGCTGAAGCTGATACATCGACTGGGTCATTCTGGGATAAAGGCAGTACGGTTTTAGGGGTGTTTGGATCTGTAACAGGTGCAGCTGAAGCACTGGCATTTAAATCGGTCAGCGCCGTACTTAGTACTGCATCATCTTTAACTGCGGAATCTTGGTCTGCACTATTTTCCGGCGGGGGGCCGACTGTGTCAGGGCTTTTGGCAAAACCGTCAATCTGAGCCTCCATCTTATCTTTTTCTTCCTGCGTAGTAGGAGCTTTCAGATCAGTCGGCTTAATGGTTGGCTGAGCTGCGTTAGTTTCTGGCGTATCTAATGTAAGGGGTGAAGTTGGTATAACTGGTGGTGTTACTGGGTTGTTAAACGGAGTAACCTGGGTAGTCTCAGGAATGGTTGACTTCTCAGTGGTTGTGTCATCATTGACAGAAGAAGTCGGTGGCACTGCCATAACCGGCTCTGGTGGTGTGACGACCGGAATGGTTGTTGGGGGTACTGCGTTATTCGTATCTGGTTCAGGAACAGTCGTAGATTGCGGAATGGGAGTTGGGATAACGGGTTGGCTGGTGTTAGGTAGCGTGGTTGGGGTAGCCGAAGAATCTACCGGTTGTGCTGGTGGCGTCATAGGCGTTGAGGCAAGCGGCGTAGAAGTTCCGGCGGCTGCAGGTGGTATGCCCTCCAGCAAATCATGCGTGGCTTTGACGATGTCTTCAAGTGTGACCTGCGATTTTACTAAATAACGGTCAGCACCTAAACTATTGGCCCGAGTTTGATCCTCTGCCTGGCCGAGAGCGGTGAGCATAATGACTTTAATTGATTTAAGTTCCTCGGTGTTACGCAGAATATCCAGCATCTCAAAACCGCTGATTCTAGGCATCATTACATCGGATATTACCAAATCTGGCTTTTCCGCTTTAGCAACTACTAAGGCTTCTTCGCCGTCTTGAGCAGTAACAATGGCGTAACCTTCGGCCTGTAAACGGGCCTCATAAATTTCTCGTAAGTTATTGTCATCTTCTACAAGCAGTATTTTTGCCGCCATCTGATTTATCCTTATTATTTTCCTATACGATTATGCTTATTAATTGTATTGTATCACGGTGTCGAGACAAGTGAACTAATTGTGGGAAGTGTAGTGCTTTTTGCAGCTTGGGCTTTTAATTCCTGGGCCTTTAGGTTACTAAGGCGCGGTAGATTTATATAAAAAGTACTTCCCTCTCCGAAAACACTTTCCACCCAGATCCGGCCGCCATAAAGCTCGACAATCTTCCGACAGATGAATAATCCCAAACCGGTTCCCCCGATTGATCTTGTAGTGGAGTTGTCGACTCGGTAAAATTTCTGGAACAGATGCGGAATATCCTCAGACGGTATACCGGGTCCGGTATCTTTAATGAAGAATTGAATAACTTGATCGTTACCGATAATACCGATATTAATTTTGCCCTGGTCGGTGTATTTAACGGCATTGTCAAACAAATTTGTTATAGCTTCGCGTAACCGATCTGGATCGACATAGGCATAATACAGTGGCCGTACGACTTTGCTCTCCTTAATAGTGGTATCGATTGTTTTAGGGGTGCCAAATACGAATTCAACAGTTAGGCCTTTTTTCTCAGCACTAAAACGGAGATCGGAAGTTAACTGCTCCAAAAAGGCACCGATTTCGACGACGTCTGGATGACTGGTTAAACGTCCGTCTTCTACCTTGGCCGATGTTAACAGGTCCTGGAAAAGCTTGCCCAGGTGCTGGGTACTAGTATGGGCTTTTTCAAGATAAGCTCTGGCCCGCGTATCAACGGTACTGACTTTATCGTTTAAGGCCAGAGCCAAGTAACCTTCGATTGCCGCCACTGGCGTACGCATTTCATGCGATGCAGTGCTAATAAATTCAGCCCGTTGTTGCTCGGCTTGGCGTTCCTCGCTGACATCGCGAAATACGCTGACGGCACCGGTCACGTTACCGTCTTTATCCAAAATCGGCGAGATGACTAAACTGATGGCAATGATTTTTTCCGACTTGGTCAGTAAGTTGGCGTAACTATCACGAACGCTTTTTTTGGTCTCAAACAGATGCACTATGGGATCCTCAACATTAGTTAAAGCCACCCCTTTGTCGTTGACGAATTTGAAAACCGCATTCCAATTTAGTCCAGTAGCATCGTCAACGCTCCAACCTAATATATTGGCCGCTCCGGGATTAAATAACTGGATGATATGCTGATCGTCAATTAAAACCACACCGTCATCGATAGCATTGATAATAATTCCGGATTTGAGCTTCTCATCTCTTAGGGTGGTAGCTAGCCGGCTGGAACTAACTTGATTTTTAGATGAATTTTCCCTGGTCTTTCGAGCTTGCCTAAACATCAAAAGCAGGGCTATTAGCATCAGAATCAGTAATACTGCGCCCAATATAAAGATTAAATTATCTGTTTCCATGAATTGTTTAATTTGTCACTTTATATTATCGGTTGACCCTAACTAATA
>Ga0181535_10000800_pt1 | contig 44433 bp, 34 predicted proteins | sample PEATcosm2014_Bin_44_FD_119774 | JGI IMG/M metagenome (GOLD analysis project Ga0181535, IMG submission 119774) | Peatland microbial communities from MTU Mesocosm Facility, Houghton, MI, USA - PEATcosm2014_Bin17_30_metaG | ecosystem: Environmental > Terrestrial > Soil > Wetlands > Peat | place... | reverse complement strand
TCAGACACCGAGGCGCGCCCGCCGGAGCAGCTCACCGCGGGTGCGATTGCCCTGGGGGCGGTATCCGGGGAGCGGGAGGAGTTGCTCGTGGACCGCGTCGACCAGCCAGGATGGCTGGGGGAAGAAGACGGTCTCCAGCTCCGGCGCCGGGGTGATCCAGTTGCGCGATCCGACCACGGCGGGGGGTGCGTCCAGGTCGTCGAAGCAGATCTGGGTGAGCGTGGACGCCACCGTCTGCATCACCCCGCCCCGCTCCACCGCCTCGGAGACGAGCAGCACCCTGCCCGTCTTGCGCACCGACTCCGCAACCGGCCCGTAGTCGATGGGGTTGGCCGATCGCAGGTCGATGATCTCGGTCGCGAGGTCGAAGCGCTCGGCGAGCTGGTCGGCGGCGGCGACGGCGGTGTACAGGGCCGGCCCGAGGGTGACCATGGTCAGGTCGGCGCCGCTCCGCTTCACCGAGGGCAGGCCGAGCTCGATCTCGTAGTAGCCCTCGGGCACGCCCGCGGTCTGGAACATCTCGCCGATGTCGTAGAGCCGCTGGCTCTCGAAGAAGATCACCGGATCGGTCCCCGCCAGCGCGGTGTTCATCATCCCCTTGGCGTCATAGGGGGTCACCGGGAAGACCACCTTGAGACCGGGGATGTGGGCGGTCAGCGCGGCAAAGTCCTGGGAGTGCTGGGCGCCGTACTTGGAGCCCACGGAGACCCGCACCACCACCGGCATCGTCAGCAGCCCGGCCGACATCGCCTGCCACTTCGACAGCTGGTTGAACAGCTCGTCGCCGGCGCGGCCCAGGAAGTCGGCGTACATCAGCTCGGCCACCGCCCGGCCACCCTCCATCCCATAGCCGACCGCCGCTCCCACGATGGCCGCCTCGGAGATCGGCGCATTGAAGAGCCGGTGGTAGGGCAGGGCCTCGGTGAGGCCGCGGTAGACGGCGAAGGCGCCGCCCCAATCCCGGTTCTCCTCGCCGAAGGCGACCAGGGTCGGATCGATCGCGAAGCGGTGAAGCAGCGCCTCGAAGATGGCGTCGCGGATGTTGAACGCCTTCATCTTGGGGACCGGCTTGCCGTCCTGGACACCGGAGCGGATCTTGGCGCGGATCTGGATCACGCGAGGGTTGTCGTCCAGGTCCTGAAGCAGCTCCGGGGCGCGCTCATCGAAGCGCTCGACATGGCGGTTGGAGAACATGACCTCCCCAACCAGCTCGGAGTCGAGACTGAATCGCGGGGACGCCTCCAGATCGGCGGCGAGCTGGAACATGCCGAACACCCGCTCCCGAGCCTCGTGCTCGGCCTCGTCGAGGGCTGCGCCGCTGAGCAGACCGGCGGCCACCGTCCTCTCCCGGTAGGCGCGGATCGAGTCCACGGCCAGCCACTGCTCCACCTCCTCCTTGGAGCGGTAGCTCGACGCGTCCGACGGCGAGTGCCCGCTGTAGCGATACGTGATCGTGTCCAGCAGCACCGGGCCGCCACCCTGGAGCAGGATCTCCTTCTTGCGGCGGAAGGCGTCGATCACCGCCAGGGGGTCGTAGCCATTGACCCGCTCGGCGTGCATCTGCTCGGGATTCACCCCCGCCCCGATCCGGGCGATGAACTCACAGCCCATGGTCTCGCCCTGGGGCTGGCCCCCCATCCCGTAGAAGTTGTCCATGCAGTTGAAGATGATCGGCAGGCCACCGCCCAGCGTCGGGTCCCAGAGCTTGCGGTACTGGTCCATGCTGGCGAAGGTGATCCCCTCCCAGACCGGACCGCAGCCGAACGAGGCGTCCCCGATGTTGGCGACCACGATGCCTGGCCTGCGGTTGACCCGCTTGAAGAGGGCGGCGCCGGGCGCGATCGACCCCGACCCGCCCACGATGGCGTTGTTGGGGTAGATCCCGAACGGCGTGAAGAAGGCGTGCATCGAGCCGCCCAGGCCCCGGTTGAAGCCGGTCTCGCGGGCGAAGATCTCGCCGTAGGCGCCGTAGATGAAGAATCGCAGCGCCAGCTCGCGCACGGAGCCGTCGAAACCTCGCTCCACCGGACCGAGCACAGCCCCGTCGCGATAGGTCCGCATGATCGCCAGGAGTTGCTCGTCGTCGAGCTGGCGGATGGCCGAGAAACCCTTGGCGAGGATCTCACCGTGGCTCCGATGGGACCCGAAGATGTGGTCGGCCGGGGTCAGCGCGAAGGCCATCCCCACCGCCGCCGCCTCCTGGCCGAGCGAGAGATGGGCCGGCCCGGCGTGGTTGTAGGCGACGCCGCGATAGGCGCCCTTGAGCTTGATCTCGTTGAGGATCGTCTCGAACTCCCGGATCGCGCACATCTGGCGCCAGATCTCCAGGAGATCGTCGGCCGAGTGCTGTGACCGCAGCTCGTCGAGGGTCGCCCGGTAGGCGTTGACCGGGATGTCATCGAAGTGAATGACGTCGGGGGAGAGCTCCTGCTCCGGCTTGATCTCCAACAGCTTGGTCACGACCGCGTTCTCCTAACCGACCTTGAGGATGGCTTCCCGGAGCGCCTCGGACACCGTCGGATGCGGGAAGACAACCTCGGCGGCTTGGCGGGCGGTCAGCGCGGTCTCGATGAGGGCGGAGGCAGCGACGATGAACTCACTCGACGAGTCCCCGACCGCGTGGACGCCGAGGATCTCGCCGCCCCTGCTCCCGACCAGCACCTTGACGAATCCGCTGCCCTTCTCGTTTTCGATGAGGAAGCGACCGGCCACGCCCATGGGAACGGTGGCCTTCCGAAATGGGATGCCCGCGTGGGTCAGCTCCGCCTCGGTGCGACCGGCCATGGCCACCTCGGGATGGGTGTAGATGACCGCCGGGATGGCCTCATAGCGGATTCGGTCGGGAATGCCGAACATCGAGTTGACGGCCACGATGCCCTCGCGGGTGGCGGCGTGGGCGAGCATGTGTTGACCGGTCACGTCGCCGCAGGCCCACAGCCCGGGGACGCTGGTCTCGCCGCGGTCGCCGATCCGGATGCCCGCGGCGCTGAAGTCGATGCCGACCTCCTCCAGGCCCAGCCCGGCGACCACCGGAGCCCGGCCGGTGGCATTGAGGATGCGCGCGGCGGTGTGGGTCCTCTCGGTGCCCGAGCCGTCGTCGTAGCGGAGCACGCCCTCCTCGACCTTGAGCACCCGGCAGGTGAGGTGGAACTCGATCCCACTGCGCTCGAGCGCATGGAGGAGCCGCGCGGAGACGTCCCCGTCGGCGGTGGCGGCGATCTGCGGAAGCATCTCGAAGACCGCCACCTCGGCGCCGACCTCGCGGAAGTAGGTGGCCAGCTCGAGGCCGATGTAGCCGCCGCCGATGATGGCGATGCTGGACGGCACCTCGGCGAGGTCGAAGACCCGGTCCGAGTCGAGGACGTGCTCAGCGCCGATCCCAGGGATGGGTGGGACCGCGGGCCGCGAACCGGTGGCGATCAGGATGTTCTCCGCCTCCAGTCGCTCGCCGTCGATCTGGACCAGGTGGCGGCCGGCCAGGCGGGCCCGCCCGGTGACGACCTCGACCCCGGCCGCCTTGAGCTTGGCACCCACCCCGCGGCGGAGCGCAGCCACGATGCGGTCCTTGCGCTCCACCACGACCGGGGCGTCGAAGGTGACCCCCGCGGCGTGCACCCCGAACGGGCCCGCCTCGGAGCATTCGCGGTAGAGGCGGGAGGAGCGCAGGAAGACCTTGGCGGGGATGCAGCCGACGTTGAGGCACGCTCCACCGAGGCTGCCCGCCTCGACGAGCAGCACGCTCTTGCCCAGCTCGCCCGCGTGGGCTGCGGCCTCATAGCCGCCTGGCCCGGCGCCGATGACGATCAGATCGTGCACAGCGCCTCCACCCCTTCGATCTTCTCCCGCAGGGTGGCGAGGAACCGGGCCCCCGGGACGCCGTCCACCCACTGGTGGTCCACGGTCAGGGAGAGGCCGATGGCGTCGATGAACTCGATGTTGCCGTCCGGCTTTCGGCGCGGCTTGACCACGATGGCATCGACGCCCAGGATCGCGACCTGAGGCGGGTTGAGCACCGGGGTGAAGGCCTCGATCCCGAAGCTCCCGAGGTTGGTGACGGTGAAGGTCCCGCCCTCCTGGTCGTCGGGGGCGATCACCGCTGCCACAGCCTGAGCGGCGAGCTCCTTGGTGCGCCGCGACAACTCCGCCAGGGAGAGCGTCTGGCTGTCCCGGATCACTGGGACCACCAGCCCACGCGGCGTGTCGCAGGCGAAGGCCATATGGACGGCCGCGTGCCGGTGCAGCGTGTCGTCGATGAGCTCGACGTTGAGCTCGGGAACCTCGAGCAGGGCCTGGATGGTGCAGAAGACCACCAGATCGCCGATGCTGATCCCGGCGGTGTCCGGGGCCGACTTGAGGCGCTGGCGCAGGGCCAGCAGTGGGCCGGCGTTGGCCGAGCCGTGCAGCGTGTACTGGGCGGTCGAGCCGAGGGATTGGCGCAGCCGACGGGCAATGGTCCGGCGCACCAGCGAGAGGCCCTCCCCCGAGGCGGCGGCCCCCGCCGAGACGGGGGCGGCTCCGACCCCGGTGGCCGCCGCGCGCCGCGAGGCCTGCAGAAGGGCGCGGAGGTCAGCCTCCACAACCCTCCCCCCGGGACCGCTGCCCGCTACCACGTCCGGCTGGAAGCCGTGCTCGCGGCCGAACCGCCGGGCTCGTGGGCTGAGCGGTCCGGACGGGGCCGCGGTGCTCACGGTGGGCGAGGCTGGCGTGTGGCCCGGAGCCGCCGCGCCGAACCGCGGCTCAGCGGCTCCCACCCCCTGGGCCGGTGGGGAGGCACCTGGGGGGAGCGGCCCGGCACCGCCTGGCCGCGACCCGCCAGCTGCGGGCCGAAACTCCTCGACGCTCTCCCCGGCCGCCCCGATCACGCACACCGTGGTGAACACCGGGATGAGGGCGCCTGCCTCGAAGAAGGTCTCGAGGAGTGTCCCCGCTGCCGGCGAGGTCAGCTCGAAGCTGGTCTTGTCGGTCTCGATATCGGCCAGCACCTCGCCCTCCTGGACGGGTTCGCCCCTCCGTTTCCGCCATCCGGCGAGCAGGCACTCCTCGACCGTGTTGCCCAGCTTCGGCAGGTCAACGGGCGTGGGCACTCAGCTCACCCCAAGCCCCGGCAGCGGGACGGGGAAGATGTCGTGCCAAACGGTCACATCGGAGCATCCTCGCCCGCATGGTACGCCGCGACCATCGGTTTGTCCAGATGATAGACGGTGTGTCCATTATATGGACTCTGTCGTGCCCAAGCCCGGAGATCCGACCCGCCCCGCAAGAAGCGACGCCACCGCCCTGGGCCGGTCTCCTAGGGCTCGATGATGATCTTGATCGCCCCGCTCGCCGGGTCGTTCAGGGTCGCCAGCGCCTGCGCGTAATCGGTGAGGGGAAAGTGGTGGGTGGTGACTTCCCGCACCCGCATCCGGCCCTGCTCGACGAGCGGCATCACGTGACGCATCTCGCCAGAGGTGGCGCGGCAGCCGACCAGCTCCAGCTCGTCCAGGACCACGCGCTGCATGGCGATCTCGACGCCCTTGGTCGGGATGCCGACGGCGGCGCAGCGACCTCCCTTGCGGAGGATACCCAGCGCCAGCTGGATCGTGGCGGGGACACCAGCGCACTCCAGCACCTCATCAACACCCTTGCCGTCGGTGGCGGCCCTGACCTCGGCTACCGGATCGGGACCACCGCTGTCCACGGTTTCGAAGCCGAGCGCAGCGGCCTTGGCGAGCCGGACCCGGTTGTTCTCGAGGACGATGACCCGGCCGGCGCCCCGAATCCGCGCCGCGTCCCCGGCCAGCAGCCCGATGGCGCCCGCCCCGGTGATCGCCACCTGGTCGCCCGGACGCACTCCGGCCCGGTTGGCGACGTGCAGGGCGATCGAGGCAGGGTCAATCACCGCCCCCTCGGCGTAGGAGAGGCTGTCGGGCAGATGGAAGACGGCCTTGACCCCGTGCACCACGTAGGTAGCGTCGGCTCCCTGAACGTTGTGCCCATACTGCTTGTGGAGGCTGAGGTTGCCGTAGTTCTCGCAGAGGTTGTAACGGCCTTCCACGCACTTCTGGCAGACGCCGCAGGCGTCGTGCGAGGTGCCCGCCACCCGGTCTCCGACCTTCCAGCCGTAGGCCGCGGCCCTGGGCCCCAGGGCCACGATGTCGCCGGCCCACTCGTGACCGGGGACGAAGGGGAAGCTGGGCGGCCAGAAGCCCGGGTAGTCCCCCCGCACCAGGTGGGCGTCGGTCCCGCAGATCGAGACCGCCCGCACCCGGGCGAGGACTTGGTCGGGTCCGGGCTCCGGCACCGGCACCTCTTGGATCTCGAAACGGTTGGGCTCGAGCACGACGAGCGCCTTCATGGTGGCGGGAAGGTCGGGCCGCACCGAGGTCCGAGCTGCGTCGGCGGCAAGAGAGGACACCATCAACCTCCTGGGTGAATCAGATCGAAAGGCAAGAGAAAATGCGGGACGGCGAGGGTCGGCGCTGGCCCATCACACGACCGCGAGCGGGTCTACCATGGAGCCGGTGGCGCCCCGGATCTTGACCGGCAGAGCGACGAAGAGGAACTCGTAAACGCGGTCCCGGGCGAGCGCCTCCAGGTCGAGGCTCTCCATGAGGTAGACACCGTTCTCGATCAGCAGCAGGGTGTGCACGGGTTGCGGGTTGCCCGGTGTCCCCGGGTCCGGCGCCGGCTGGACCTCGTAGGTCTCGGTGTCGGTGCCGGACGCGACCACGCCGCGGTCGAGGAGCCAGTGGGCGGCCGAGATGTCCGGCCCCGGGGTCTTGTGGGCCGCCATCTTCTCGGCGTCCGGCCAGAGCCCCATGTACCCGGTGCGGATCAGCACGACGTCCCCGGGCTGGACGGTCACCCCCTCGGTCGCGCAGATCTCCTCCATCTCGGCGGCGTCGATCACCGACCCCTTGGGGAGGCAGTCGACACCACGGTGACCGGGGGCGTCGATGAGCACGCCTCGCGTGAAGATGGGGGGCAGCTTTGAGGCGTCGCCATAGACCGGCCCGGCGTCGGTCAGATGGGCGTCCGCACTGCCGCCCCCGTACCAGTGGGAATCGTCGCCGACGGTCATGTGGGCGAGCGCGTCGATGTGGGCGCCGGAGTGCGAGGTGGCCATCACGTACTCGGCCATGTAACCGAGCCCGACGTCGTTGATCGGGCCCCAGGGCTGGGCGTGGGTGACCCGGATCCCCCGGGGGGTCCGGAAATTGAGGACCTGGAAGGGCGGATGACCCGGAAAGAGCGGCATCCCCGGGTAACGGATGGCCGCCAGCGAGTAGGTACGCCCCTCTCGCACCAGGCGCGCCGCCTCGACGAGACGTTCCCGGGGCAGTCGCCCGATCGGACCGACCTCCCCGTCCATGGCACCGGATTCCTGCCGAATGGTCATTCTCCAGCCCTCCTCCCGCCCACGGCGGTAGCCTGTGACCGTTCTGAGATCGCCCTCCAGACCCGCTCCGGGGTGAGGGGCAGATCGCGAACCACAACTCCGGTGGCATCGCGGACGGCCGCGGCCACCGCCGCCGCGGTGCACAGTAGCGCACCTTCGCTCATCCCCTTGGCACCGTAGGGGCCAGGACCGTCGGCGTTCTCCACGATGTCGCTGCGCAGGTCGAGCGGCAGATCCTTGCTGGTCGGGATCCGGTAGTCGATCGCCCCCAGGTTTCGGATCCGCCCGGCTTCGTCGAAGACATAATGCTCCATGAAGGTATGGCCCAGCCCCTGGATCGCCGCGCCCTCGTCCTGGCCGCGGACCTGGAGCGGGTTGATCGCCTTGCCCACATCCGAGACGGTGACGTGGCGCACGAGCAGCACCTCGCCGGTCTCCTCGTCGACCTCGGCCTCGACGGCCGTGCAGTTGAACTCGTAGAAGGCGGCACTTCCACTCAGCGGATGGCCCGGCTCGGCCTCCTTGCGACTCTCGCCGTTGCCGATCACCTCCCCACCGAGGCTCCCCAGCCCGGGCTTCAGGATCGCTGTGATCGGGACCGGGCCATCCGGCAGTCGGACCACGCCGCGCTCGACGAGGATCGCCGCCTCGCTGATCCCGTGGATTCGCGCGGCCATGGCCCTCAGCTTGGCCTGGATCTCCCGGCAGGCGCCAAGGACGGCGTTTCCCATCAGCACCGTGGAGCGACTCGCCGATGTCTGCTGGTCGTACGGGACGACCGCAGTATCGCCCATGACGATGGTGATCCGATCGATCGGGACGCCGAGCTCCTCGGCCGCGATCTGGGCGAAGAGGGTGCGGGAGCCTTGGCCCATGTCCGAGGTGCCCGCGTAGACGATGACGCTGGCATCGGCGAGGAGCCGGACCGTGCAGTACGAGAGACCGGTGGTCGGCCCGGACTTGATCCCCAGGGCAACGCCGCGTCCACGGCCCGCGGGCAGCGGGCTCCCCCATCCGATCAGCTCCGCGGCCCTGCGGACCGTCTGCTCCCACTCGCCGTCGCAGGGGGTATCGCCCGGCATGAAGGACTCCCCCCTCCGAGCGAGGTTGCGAAGACGCAGCTCCACGGGGTCGAGGCCGAGGGCTCGCGCCGCGTCATTCATGTTCGACTCGACCGCCCAGTTCGGCTGGGGCGCTCCGAAGCCGCGGAAGGCCGTCGCGGGCGGCGTGTGCGAGAGGATGCTTCTGGCCACGATCCGCGCCGCCGGCACGCGATACGGGCCGCAGGAGATGTGACTGCCCTTGCTCGCGGCCCGGTCGGCAATGTCAGCGTAAGCCCCCAGCAGGTAGTTCGCCTCGATCTCGCGGAAGGTGATCGTGCCATCCGAACGGAATCCGGTTCTGACATGGACCTCTGCCGACATCCGCCGCACCGCCTGGAAGGTCTCCTCAAGGGTGAGGATGAGCCGGACCGGCCGACGGGTCCGGAGCGCCATGAGGGCGACGAGCGGCTCGAACTTGGTGTGCTGCTTGCCGCCGAAGGCTCCGCCCGGATCGGGAGCCACCACCCGGACCTTGGCCAGCGGCAGGCGAAGGATCTCGGCGATGATCTTCTGCAGCCAGTAGGGGTGCTGGATCGAGCTCCAGATGACGACACCGTCACCGTCGGGGGCGGCCATGAATCCGTGGGGCTCGATGGCGAAATGCGTCACCATCGGGAACGTGTAGGCGCCCTCGACAACGAGGTCGCTGGTGGCTGCCCCGACGTCCCCCCAGCCGAAGGGGTGTTCGCTGAGGACGTTGCTCTCCGCGTGAGGGTCGCCGGGGCGGAGTGCGGGGTCCTGCACCAGGGGGGCGCCGGGAGCCACGGCCGCCGCCACGCTGAGGACGGGCGGCAGCTCCAGGTAGTCGACTCGGACGAGGCGCGCACCCTCTTCTGCGGCCTCCTCCGAGTCGGCGGCCACCGCCGCCACCGGCTCGCCGTGGTACTTGGTCTCGTCGACGGCGAGCACCGGCCGGTCCCGGAACTGCGGGCCGAACCGGGGCACCGGCTGGGGCAGGTGGGCGGCCGTCATCACCATCTGGACACCGGGAACCTGTTCGGCGCTTCTCGTGTCGACGCTGCCGATGCGAGCGTGGGCGCAGGGAAGGGTGACCAGCTTCACGTGCAGGGCGTCCACGAGCTGGATGTCTCCCACGTACTGGTAGGCACCGGTGACGCGCGCCAGACCGCCGACGCGCTCGGCCGAAGCCCCGATCTCTCCGCTCATCGATCACTCGCCGCGGCAGCCGCGAGCACCGCGTCGGTGATCTGGTAGTAGCAGCCGCATCGGCAGAGGTTGCCGGACATCCCCTCCTGGACCTGCCCAGCGGTCGGGTGCGGGGTCCGCTCCAGGAGGTCGCGGGCCGCCATCACCTGTCCGGGGGTGCAGTAGCCGCACTGGGCGGCTCCCTTCTCCAGGAAGGCACGCTGCAGCGGGGTCGGAGCGTCATTCGCGGCCAGCCCCTCGATGGTCACGACGTCGGCGCCGTCGGCTTCGCCCGCGAGGACCAGACAGGAGTCGACGATCCGGCCGTCCAGGCTCACCGTGCAGGCCCCGCACTCGCCGACCAGGCAGCAGGACTTGGTTCCGGTCAGGCCCAGAGCGTCGCGAAGCAAGCCGAGCAGACTCTGCTGCGGGGATGCCTCGAGGACGCGGGGGCGTCCGTTGACGGTGAGCTGGATCAGAACCGCCTCGCCCCGTCGGGTCACAAAAGGGCCTCGCCAGCCGTCTCCTCAACGACCCCAGGCGCGATCGCCTGCGAACCCGGTGGCGCCGCCATCGGTTCGACGAACAGGCTATCGAACAGCGAGCCGACGACCTGGAAGTGAGCCTGGATGGCCTGGGTCGCCAATACCGGGTCCCGGGCCCGGAGGGCCTGGATGATGGGCAGGTGGAGGTCAGAGATCTGGCCGGCGTCCACACCGGGGAGGATGTAGGTGATGTGGGTCCGGGACACCGGCTCCAGGTAGCTCCAGAGGCGCTGGAGCACCCCGTTGCCGGTGATTGCGACGATCCGGCTGTGGAAGGCCACGTCGGTGCGGGCCTGTTCGGCCTCGTCGCCCGCCTCGGCAGCCGCCCGCATGGCGGCGACGAAGCCGTCCAGGTCAAGGAGGTCGTCGTCCGACAGCCGCGGTATCGCCAGTCGAGCTCCGAACGACTCGAGCACGGCTCGGACGTCGTAGGCCTCGAGCAGCTCCGCCTTCTGCGGCTGCCGGACGCGTGCCCCCTGGTATGGGGTGGTGTCGATCACGCCGAGCGCCTCAAGATCCCGCAACGCCTCTCTCACGGGGCCCTGGCTCACGCCAAGGTGCCGCGCCACCCGGGTCTCGACGATGCGAGACCCCGGAGGGAACTCACCGGCCAGGATCGCCGTCAGCAGGTAATCCTTGACCTGATCACTCAGGACGTTGCGAACGATCATCGGCGCCCGGCGCATCGACTCCGTGCCTCAGAGCCCGAAGAGGTCGTTCTTGGCGGGCTTGGCTGCCTTCTCCAAGATCTCGACGAGACCGGTCGTCCCGTTGAGCCGGATCCGGTCGCCGTTGCTGATCTGCTGGGTTGCGACCGAGGCCCCGACCACGGCGGGGATGCCGAACTCCCGCGAGAGCACGGCCGGGTGCGATACGGTCCCCCCGGCGTCCGTGACCAGGCCGACGATCTTGGTGAAGAGCACGACCCAGGCCGGGTTGGTCATCTGGCAAACGAGGACGTCGCCGCCGCGGACCTCATCGAACTGGTCCTCGCGGAGGACCACCCGAGCCACCCCCTCGACCACGCCCGGCGAGCCGCCGATGCCAGTGAACTGGCCCTCGACGACGCCCGTCTGACGGTAGAACTTGTCTGGGAAGCCCCACAGGTTCAGGTAGGGGAAATCGAGCTGGGTCTTGGTGACGGTTCCGATCCAGTCCCTGGGTCGGAACGAGTACGCCTGCTCCCGCTCTGCCCTGCGCTGGGCCACCACCGCACGCGCGTCGATGCTCTTGGGATCGCCCATGAATACCCGCAGCTCATTGTAGTGCAGGAAGATTACATCGTCAGGGGTCTCCAGGAGGCCCTGCTCGACGAGCTTCTTGCCGATCGCGATGAGCACCAAGCGGACGTGGGCGTTGGCGCCCTGGTCGATGTAGAAGTGGTGATCCGGCGTCAGCGGCGCCATCTTGAGGTTGATGTCGTTGGCCACCCGCATCTCCTCGAGCGCCTCACCGGTGAGGCCCTCCAGGATCTCCTTGGCAGCCGCCGCGATGTCGTCGGCCAGTGTGCTGACCGTCTTCGGGTAGTCGTAGTTGGTCTCGATGTAGCCGCGGACCAGCTCGATCACCGGCTCCATGTGCTCCACCACGGTCGGGAAGACGAACTCGTGGCTCCAGACCGCGTGCCAACCGAATTCCTTCTGGTAGGGGACGACGCGTTCGTCGATGAACTTCCGACCACGCTCGGTGCCCTTGAGGGCGGCGATGATCTCGCCGGCGGTCTCGTGCTTGAAGGCCACGGCCAGGGCCGCGTCCGCCTTGGCCTCTTCCTTCATCTTCCACAGGGCTTCGATCGAGTCCCAGTTGCGGTCCTTGGCCGAGTTCTGAAGCCGGCCAAGCAGCGCCTCGTCGATCTTGCCGTGGGTCTTCTCCATGACCGCGCGCAGGTTGAGGGTCGCCGACAGCTGCGCGAAGTTGAGCATCCAGTGGATCTTCCAGTGGCGATCGTGCATGTCGATCGCGTCCTCGAGCAGGCAGGCGAGCTCCATCAGGGTGAGCTGGTCCTGCTTGTCGAGCATGCCCTCGAGATAGTCGAAGTTGCGCTTCATCTCGGGGACGAGGCGGGAGCGCCACCAGTGCTCGAACTCCTCGCCGTAGGTGGGAAGCACGGCGCCGAGGTAGGCGCCGATCTTCTTGGAGTAGTCGGGGTCGAGGGGCACCACGGCCCCGTAGCGCGCGCCCAGCTCCATGCCATCGATCTTGAAGCTGGCATCGGCCGGAATCGCCGCCGTGTACAGGTACCCGTTGACGTTCTTGGCGATCCAGTCGGTCGCGAACGGCGTCCCGAAGCGCCGGAACATGTGGTCACACGACTGCGTCCAGAGGCCGATGTCCTCGTGCATCGGGCTCAGCGGGTGCGGGTTGTGCAAGTCGTCGTAGACCCAGAACAGGTGCTTCTCCAACTCCTGGTCCCAGGTGACGGGGAAGCTCTCATCGCCGAGGAACTGGCCGAGAATCTCCTCTTTGAAGACGGGGTCCTCGAGCTTCTGCTCGGGCTCGGTTGTGATCATGAAGTTGACCTCCGGGTGATCGGTGAGGCTGGGAGCAGCCTCCGGAGCACGCTCAGTTGACCTTCCGCGGGAAGGTGATGGTGACGTTGAACCAGCCGATGATCCAGCCCAGGTAGCCGCCGGCCAGCGCGTAGGCGCCCGCGAGGAGAACCAGCACGTAGGCGTTGGTGGTGAAGGCCGGGTGGGCACCGACGAAGTACACCGCGAGCAGCATCGAGAGGCCGTTGAAGTAGGGCAGGGATCCGGTCTGGAAGACCTTGAAGAACTTCATAGCGTAGACCATCGCCGAGACGCCGATGAAGAGGGCGATGTACATCGGGTACACCGATGCGCCGGTCATGTGGGGTGCGATCCAGGTGTAGAGGAGGATCATCAACACGCCCCAGCCGACGCCGGCTGTATAGGCGGGGATGATGGTCTTGATGGTGCCGGCCGTCGCGCCCAGGGCGAAGTACTCGGCCCACACGATGAATGCGACCCAGAGGGGCAGGCTGTACTGACCGAAGTACAGACCAAGCGGCAGGATGACCATCACGGTGATGGAGACCGCAAGCCAGAACGGGATCGTGTCCTTGGTCTTGGCGGGCTCCGCCGGGGCCTTGACGGTCTCGACGGGGACGTCCGCTGTTTGTGCGATTGCCATTTACCTAACTCTCCTTGGTGAGGTCGGGGTGGCCGGCTTGGATGGATCCCAAACACCTGGCCCCCGAAACGCAGCAACCCGGGCGGTGATGGCCACCGCCAGCCGCAGCGAGACCTTCTGAACCCCTTCGTCTTATAGCGCGTCCCCCATGCTTCCTTAACCTGGTGGCTGGGGACCGGCCCCGCCGCGCCGCGAGTATTGGCACCTTCAGAGGCCGTCAGGTAGGGCCATGTGGCCTTATCCTCGATGATACTTTCTCCTCTAATAGATCATCGATAATTCTTACTCGATGATCAATGACCCGGGCTTCGAGGGACCTTTGGCCCTTTCGTGGCCCCACGGATCCCCCCGATGCTTCGTGTCGACCGTACTGCCCACTGTTGGGAACGACGGGTTAGACGTGATCAAATTTGGTAGCAAGGGGAGCTGGCCGTTCGTGAGCGTCCAAGCCGACGAGGCAGCTGTCCACCGGCCGGGGGGCGGTCCTAGCCTCTCCTCGCCCATCCCGGAAGAGAGCGCGGGCAACCGCGATGGCCGGAGCGGCGCGCCGATCCGCGCCGCCTACGCGCATGTCTACGACATCGATCGCGCGCCCGCGTTGCCCCCCGCCGAGCTCACCCAGCTGCTCGGCGGCAAGGCGGCCAACCTCGTCGTCATGGCCACCGAGCTCGGCCTTCCCGTCCCGCCCGCCTTCGCGATCACCACCACCGTCTGCAAGACCTTCCTGAGGGACGGCTGGCCGGATGACCTCGACGCGCAGCTCGAGGTCCACGTCCACCGCCTCGCCGAGCAGACCGGGCGGCGCTTCGGGGACCCCGGCGACCCCCTGCTGGTGAGCGTGCGCTCGGGGGCGCCGATCTCGATGCCGGGGATGATGGACACGATCCTCAACCTGGGGCTCAACGAGACCACGGCGCAGGGCCTGGGGGCTCTGACAGGGGATCCGGAATTCGCCGCCGACTGCTTGCGCCGGTTCCGTCAGATGTACCGGGAGATCGTCGGCGCCGATCCGCCGGACGATCCCTGGGCCCAGCTCCGGGGCGCCGTCCAAGCCGTCTTCGAATCGTGGAATAGTGATCGAGCCCGAGCCTACCGGAGTCACGAGCAGATTCCCGACGACCTCGGAACCGCCGTCACCGTCCAGGCGATGGTCTTCGGCAACCGGGGCGGCGATTCGGGTACCGGGGTGCTCTTCACCCGCAACCCCGCAACCGGCGAGCACGATCTCTACGGAGATGTGATGTTCGAGGCCCAGGGCGAGGACGTGGTGGCCGGCACCCACAGGCCGGACTCCCTGAGCGTCCTCGACGAGCGCCTTCCCCGAGCCGGCGCCGAGCTGCGGCGCTACGCCGCCACGCTGGAGCGCCATTACCGGGATCTCTGCGACATCGAGTTCACGATCGAGCGGGGCAAGGTCTGGATGCTCCAGGTCCGGGTCGGCAAGCGCAGCCCTCAGGCCGCCCTGCGCCTCGCGGTGGAGATGGCGGAGGACCCGAGCTTCCCGCTCACCCGCGAAGAGGCGGTGGGCCGGGTCGCGCACCTGCTGGTCAACCCGCCGCGGGTGTTCGTCCGCGAGCCGGGGGTCACCACGCTGCTGACGACCGGCCTCCCCGCCTCCCCCGGCGTGGCATCCGGTGAGATAGCGACCACCTCGGAGGCGGCCGAGATCGCCGCCACCACCGGCCGGACGGTGATCCTCGTCCGCCCCGAGACCTCCCCGGAGGACGTCCGCGGGATGGCGAAGTCGGCGGGCATCCTCACCTGCCGGGGCGGGCTCGCCAGCCATGCCGCCGTGGTGGCGCGAGGTTGGGGCATCCCCGCCGTGGTCGGCGCGGCCGGGGTCACCGTCGGGGAGCGGGAGGTGATGATCGCCGGCCGCCGTTTCGTCGCGGGAGAGCGGATCACGATCGACGGCAGCAGCGGAGAGGTGCACGCGGGCGACGTGGCCGGGAGCTCGCTGATCGCCCCCGAAGCGGCCGCGCTGCTCGCCTGGGCCGACGAGCTGGGCATCGAGATCGGCCCCCGCGAGAGTGACAGCGAGGTCGAGGCGGCGGCTGTGGAGCCGGCCTCCTCCGCCACCGTCGCCGTCACCAACGACGAGGTCGCCAAGGTCCTCCTCATCAAGGGGGTGGCCGCCGCCGACCAGCTGTCGCTGAACCTGGGCGCCGACCCGGACGCGATCCAGGCCGCGGTGGACCAGCTCGGTGCGGACGGCCTGGTGGTGGCCGTGAGCGGCGGCCACCGGCTCAGCGCCGAGGGGAAGCTGCAGGCGCTCGCCGCCTTCGATGCCGATCGGGAGCTGGTCGGAGCAGATCGGCTGGTCGAGCTGCTCAGCTCCTTCCACGAGCTGGACCTGCGCATGAAGGACACGGTGACCGCCTGGCAGCTCCGCGCCGGAGGCGACGAGCCGGTGTTCAACGACCACAGCGACGCCACCTACGACAACCAGGTGCTTGAGCGCCTGGCGGAGCTCCACCGCGACGCCCTGGTCTGGATGGCCCCCCTGAGCGCCGCGCTGCAGCGCTTCGATCGCTATCAGCTCCGTCTCGAGCGTTCCCTGAGCGCCGCCCGGGGAGGCGATCAACGCTACGTCGCCTCGCCGCGGGTGGACAGCTACCACAGTGTGTGGTTCGAGCTCCACGAGGACCTGATCCGCCTGGTCGGCCGCCGGCGCTCGGACTCTGAAGACGGGGCGGCCGGGGGGTGATCGGATGACCTCTCCAGCTGACCGCGGGAACCGACCGGGGAACCACCCCGGCACCAATGAGGAAGGGTCATGATCAAGCGTGTCGCGCGAGCCGAGGCGACCGTCCAGCCACTCCCGGGCCGCACCTGGTACACCTACATCGATCAGCTGAACAGCCCGGCCAAGAACGTGACTGTGGGGGTTTCCGTGTACCCGGCGGGGTCGCGACCCACGGGGCACGTGCATGAAACCCAGGAGGAGACCGTCTACGTCGCCTCCGGGCACGGGCGTCTGGTCACGCCCGACGCCACCGCCGACCTGGAACCCGGGGTTGCGGTGCTGATCGCCCCCGGCACCTTCCACGTCACCGAGGCGGGAGAGGACGGGCCGCTCGAGCTGGTCTGCCTTTTCTCGCCGCCCGTCGTTCCCGGCTCGTACGAGGAGCGGCACGCCTGATGGGCACCCCGGGAGCGGCGGAGGGCGATGAGGTCGCCCGTCTCGAGGAGGTCGCCCGGCGGATCCGGGTCGAGGTCGTACGCACCATCTACAAGACGGGCGTGGGCCACCTGGGCGGCTCGCTGTCGGAGACCGACCTGCTCACCGCCCTCTACTTCCGAGAGCTCAGGGTGCGGCCGGAGCAGCCGGACTGGGCGGAGCGGGACCGGTTCGTGCTCTCCAAGGGGCACGCCTCGGTGGGCCTCTACGCCACCCTCGCCCTGCGCGGCTACTTGCCGACCGCCGAGCTGCTCACCTTCGACTCCCTGGGCAGCCGCCTCCAGGGTCACCCCGACATGACCCGGCTGCCGGGACTGGACATGTCCACCGGATCCCTGGGGTTGGGCATCTCGGCCGCCGTGGGCATCGCCCTCGGCTCCAGAACGCTGGGACGGACCAACCGAACCTACGCCCTGCTCGGCGACGGTGAGTGCCAGGAGGGCTCGGTCTGGGAGGCGGCATTCGTGGCCGCGCGCTACCGGCTCGACCAGCTCGTGGCCATCGTGGATCACAACCGGCTGCAGCAGTACGGCTGGGAGGGCGACACCCCCGAGCACCGGCTGCCCCCCGAGGCGCCCGGGGAGCTGCGTGACAAGTGGAGCGCCTTCGGGTGGCGGGTGATCGAGATCGACGGCCACCACATGGCGAGCATCCTGGACGCCCTGGACGAGGCGCGCTCGACCCAGGGGCGGCCCGTCGCCATCATCGCCACCACCGTCAAGGGCAAGGGCCTCTCGTTCGCCGAGGGGCGCTACCAATGGCACGTCCGCATCCCCAACGCCGAGGAATACGCGCTGGCCATGCGCGAGCTCGGCGAGGCCGTCGGTGCCGGGCAGGAGGTGAGGCCATGAGCCTGCCCATGGGACGGGCGATGCGCGAGGTCTTCGGTGAGACCGTCAGCGAGCTCGCCGGCGAGGATCCCCGCATCGTGATGCTCGACGGCGATCTGGGCAGCTCCACCAAAGGCGATATGTTCCAACGTGCCCACGCGGAGCGCTTCTTCCAGATGGGGATCGCCGAGCAGAACATGCTGGGGGTAGCAGCCGGGATGGCGAGCGTCGGGCTGATCCCTTATATCAGCACCTTCGTTGCGTTCGCGGTGGTCCGCCCGCTGGACCAGATCCGGGTGCTGGTCGCCCAACCCCGGCTGAACGTCAAGATCACCGCCGGATACGCCGGCCTCTTCACCGGCCGCGCCGGCAAGACCCACCAGATTGTGGACGACGTCAGCATCATGCGGGCGATGCCGAACATGGTGATCGTGTCGCCTGCCGACGACACCGAGACCGCCCAGGTGCTGCGCTGGTCCGCACTCCACCAGGGCCCGGTGTACGTCCGGCTGGTGCGGGATGCCACCCAGCACCTCTTCGATGCCGGCTACGCCTTCCGCTTCGGGGCCGCAGTGGTCCTGCGCGACGGGTCCGACGTGAGCCTCATCTCGACCGGGGCCCAGACCCCACGGGTCGTGGACGCCGCCGACATCCTCGCGGCCCGAGGCATCCAGGCCGGGGTCCTCCACGTCCCCACCATCAAGCCCCTCGACGTCCAGGCCATCGTCCAGGCCGCCGAGCGCTCGAATCTCGTGGTCACGATCGAGGAGCACACCGTGATCGGAGGCCTCGGGGGGGCTGTCGCCGAGACGCTCTCCGAGCACCGTCCGACCCGGGTCTTGCGAACCGGCCTCGCCGACGTCTTCGGCGAGTCGGCAAGCAACGACGATCTGCTCGAAACATACGGGCTCTCGGCGAACCGGGTTGCCGACCGGATCACCGCCCTGATGACCTCGGGCCCTGGACGGAGTGGACCGGCGCAGCCGATCGGCACAGAGGAGCGCGAGCGATGAGCGGATTGGGGATCTTCGATCTGAGCGGCCGGGCAGCCGTGGTCTGGGGCGGCGGCGGAGCCATCGGTTCGGCCATCGCGGAGACGCTGGGCCGGGCCGGAGCCTCGCTCACGCTCATCGACCAGGACAAGGACCGGGTGGAGGCGGCGGCCGCCCGACTCCGCGAGCTCAGGCTCGAATGCCTCGCTCTGGCCGGAGATGCGACCGATCGCGAGGACTGCGACCGCCTCGTGGGCCTGTCCGTGGAGCGATTCGGGCGCCTCGACATCTGCTTCAACGCCATTGGGGGCGGCGCCGGCAAGGTTCTCCATCCCGCCGAGGAGTATCCGATCGAGGCTTGGGACTGGATCCTGGACCTCAATCTGCGGAGCACGTTGTACGGTACCCAGGCCGCGGTCAAGGCGATGATCCGCTGCGGACATGGCGGCCGGGTCCTCAGCATGTCATCGGTGCGCGGCCAGCTCGGCATCAACGCCGGATACTCAGCCTACGTGGCGGCCAAGGGGGCCATCAACTCCCTGACCCGGCAGTGGGCCACCGAGTGGGCCAAGTACAACATCACGGCCAATGCCATCGCGCCGACGTTCGTGGACACCCCCCAGGTGGCGATGCTCCTGGACGACCCGACCTTCAAGGCCAACCTCATCGCCCGGGTTCCGCTGGGCAGGGTCGGCAGCCCTGATGACCTGGCCGGCGCTGTCCTCTTCTTCTGCTCGGACGCGTCATCCTTCGTCACCGGCCAGGTGCTCACCATCGACGGCGGTCTGACCGCAACGCAATAGAAGCGAGGGGGAGATCCCATGGAACAGCTCACGCCCAACGTCTTCACTGACACGACGTTGCGCGGCTGCAATCCCAGTTTCGTGACCACCAGCGAGGGGGTGGTGGTCATCGACACGCCGCAGCTACCAACCCGGGCGGTGGCGATGCGCCGGCTCGCGGAGACGCATGGCCCGATCCGCTACGTCATCAACACCGAGCATCACGTCGATCACATCTTCGGCAACTACTACTTCAAGGGGGCCGGCACCGTCGTCCACCACCAGGGTGTGTACGACAATTTCATGCTTCCTTCTCCGGACCTCGACCCGTTCGCCTACGCCGCCGAGGCCATCCCCACCGACGATCCCGACGGACAGAGCCTCTTCCCCGATCGCGATGAGTACTTCAAAGACCCCAACAAGGCCACCGTGGTGTTCACGGGAGACCTGACCCTGCACGTCGGCCACCACACATTCAACCTGCTCCACACCCCCGGGCACACCCCCGGCCAGGTGGCGGTGCACGTCCCTGAGGAGCGGGTCGTCTTCACCGGGGACACCGTCTTCTGCGAATGCCAGACTTGGTTGATGACCTCCGATGTCCGCCAGTGGCTGGCCTCGCTGACCCGGGTCGCGGCCCTCGACGTCGATCACGTCGTCCCCGGCCACGGCCCGGTCACCACGAGCCTGTACCTGGCGACCCAGCGGGCCGTGCTCCTCGAGTGGGTGAACGCAGTGGCCGTCGCGATCGCCAAGGGCTGGTCGCGCGAGGAGACCGTTGAGCGGGTGGACTTCGCGGCCCGCTACCCGGTCGACGTCGGGCAGGGTTACATGATGGGTCACATACAGGCCCAGAACGCGGGCGCGCTGTACGACAAGCTGGCGGCCGGACTGGCCGGCCCGGTTCACTGATTTGAGCGGCACACGGGAGAAGTCATGACCACGGAGCACCACGTGACCGAGGAGCTGTCGGTGGGGCCGGCCCGCGTGAGGGTCGACTATCACGGTACCGCGGCGCGAACCCAGATCCTCGAGGACCTGGACTTCTTCGTCTACCGCCTGGCCGATGTCCACATCTCGTCGGATTCGACGTTGACGCACCCCGACATCGTGTGGAACCTCGATGCCGATGTCTCGGTGAGCTACGACGGCCACACCATGACCTTCAACGGAGAGTGGGCGCCTGGGCCACTGCAGAAGGCGGGTGTCGCCATGCTGGCGCTGCGCCTCGAGGAGCATGGACTGCACCCCTTCCACGCATCAGCGGTCCGCTACCACGACCGGACCATCATGTTCCTGGGCGGCGAGTCCAATCACGGGAAGAGCATGGGCCAGATCGAGGCCTGCCGGCGCGGCGCGTCGCTGATCTCGACTGAGACGACCGTCGTGGACGAGGCCGCCCGGGCCGTGATGGGCTCCAAGACGGTGTTCATCAAGAAGCGTGCTCAGGGCACCGAGCGCGCCGACAAGGCCTCGCCCGACCGGGCCGTGGAGATCTTCTTCGGCTCGATGCCGACCTGGGAGATCCACGAAGGGCCCACTCAGGTCGATGTCGTGGTCGTGCCGTCGATCGACGGCAACTACGAGCCCAGCCTGGCGGAGATGATCGCGTTCGAGAAGCAGTTTCAGGCGCTCCACTCGGTGCAGAACTACTTCCTTCTCAACGAGCTGCTCGCACCCGGGTGGGCCATGCCGATTCTCGACACCAGCGATCTCCGCCGCGCCCGGGCGAAGTTCGTCGCCAAGTTCTCGGAGCGCCCCTTCTACCTGGTCAGGGCCGCCACCCCGCAGGTGCTGATGGACCAGCTTGACGCGGTGCTCTGACGAGCGCCGGTCATGCGTCCCTTCGCGTACGCTCGACCCGCCACCCTGAGCGAGGCGTCGGCCCTGCTCGACGAGCACGGTCCCATGGCGGCCGTGCTCGCGGGTGGCACCGATCTGGTGGTCGCACTTCGCAGTGGCGCCATCGCGCCGCAGGTGGTTGTCGATGTCAAGCGCGTCGCCGAGTTGGCCCCGGGCGTCACCATGGACGGGGTCCGGCTGAGAATCGGCGCCACCACAGTGATGGCCGACGTCGAGCGCGACCAACGGGTGAGGGCAGCGTTCCCGGCCCTCGCCGACGCGGCGGCAACGGTGGGATCGGTGCAGATCCGCAACCGCGCAACGGTGGTCGGCAACATCTGCCACGCTTCCCCCGCGGCCGACACCGTCCCGGCCCTGCTCATCTATGGGGCGGAGCTGAACATCTCAAGCGCCCGTGGAGCCCGCCGGCTTCCGCTTTCGGAGTTCCTCGTCGGGCCCGGTCGCACAGCCCTCGAGCGCGGGGAGCTGGTGACTTCGATCGACCTTCCGGTCGGGCCTCCAGGCCATGCAGAGGCGTTTGGGAAGGTGACGCGCCGGCGCGGCGTCGATCTCGCAACCGTCAACCTCGCCTGCATGGTCGATGCCCGGGGACGGACGCAATTCGCCTGTGGCGCGGTCGGTCCACGTGCGTTCGTGGTTGCCGACGAGAGCGGCGTGCTGGCCGATCCCAGCGCCGAGGAGGCGGCCAGGCAACAGGTCCTCGGCGACTTGCTCAGCCATGCGTCGCCGATCTCCGACGTGCGCGCGAGCCGGGAGTATCGGGAGGCCATGCTCCACGTCATGAGCCTGCGATTGCTTCGGATCTGCCTCAGCCGTCTGGCCTCGACCTGACCGCGGCAAGAACAGCCCGCCAGGGCACCGCGTACTCCGCCATCGCCCATCAGGGATGGCGCGCACGGTCGCACCCCCAGGGTGTCGCCGGGCACCGTCCTCCGGGCCGCCGGCTGAGGTCAGAAGCCGGTCGAGGTTGCCTGGGTGAGCTGTTGTCGCACCCAGTCAACCATCAACCCGTGATCCTGCAGGGAGGGTAGGACGAGAATACGCTCACCACCGTCATTCAACTCCTCGGAGCTGGTGGAACCGCTGGCGACTGCAACGATCAGCGCACCAACGGCGCGAGCGCAGGCGACATCCCGGGGAGTGTCCCCAACGATCACCATCTGCTCTCGCCTGCCCCCCTTCTCCTCCCATACACGCAGGGCATTATGGGCGAGCTCTGGCCTCTTCAGGACATGCTCGCCAAACTGGGAGAGGCCCAGGTCAAAATAGGGGAGCAGGCCGACACTCTCCAACTTGAGGCGAGCCCTCTCGCGGCTGTTCCCGGTCAGCAGTGCCTGCTGATACGACAGCGCTGAGAATGCTGAAAGGCAGCTCTCGACGCCCGGCAACGCCTCCACGGTTCCGGCGCTCGCCTGGATCCTGGCCCTGGTCACCTCATCGAGCGCCTCGATGGCTCGCCCACGCACCGAGGCGAAGTCCTTCTCGGGAAAGCCCTGAGCGTACGCCAGCGCCAGCAGCGAGCAGTCCGTTTGGCCTTCGATGGTGACACCCTCGAAGGAGACCGACCCCACACCCAACCGCGCCATGGTTTCTGCGTAGACGTCCGCGGCTGACAGGCTGGTCCTGACCAGTGTGCCGTCGATATCCCAAAGGATCAGAGGGCCTGTCGATGGATGGGTCATTCGCGGAAGCCCAGCACCATTGCGATGTCACTTGAGAGAACGTCCACGAGCTTCACAACTGCCGGAGTATAGTCGCTCCCCAGCAACCAGCGTCTCGAGGAATCCCGGGGCGGTGCGGCCGCCTGGAGGACTTCGGATCAGAGCGCCCGGCCAGTAGAGAATGCAAGAGTGAGCGGTCACGCTGTCAACCGGCGACGGGTGGCGCTGTTCGCGACCAGCCACGCGGTCGACGACATGTACCAGGGGGCGGTTCCGGCGCTGCTTCCGTTCTTCGTCGCCGACCGCCACTACAGCTACGCGGCCGCCGCCGGGCTGATGTTCGCGCTGACCGCGATGTCGTCGGCCGTCCAGCCCGTCTTCGGCGCCCTCACCGATCGGCTCCACCTCTTCTGGCTGGTGCCGGTCGGCCTCACCATGGCCGGGGTGGGGATCGGGCTCTCCGGCTTGATGCCGAGCTACCCGCTGACCTTCCTGGTGATCACGTTCTCCGGCCTCGGGGTGGCCGCGTTCCACCCGGAGGCGGCGCGCGCCGCCCGCGCCGCGAGTGCCGACAGCCAGCAGGCGATGAGCTTCTTCTCGGTGGGGGGGAACGTGGGCTACGCGATCGGCCCGATGCTCGTCTTCGCGGTGCTCTTCTTCATTCACGGGACCGGCGGGACCGTCTTCCTCGCCGCGCCGGCCCTGGTCACCGGGGTCGCGGTCTTCGCCGTGCTCCGGCGTCATCCCGAAACCCATCTCTCCCCGCAGGCGAGTGCCCGCCGCTCCCATCTCACCGACGATTGGCGCGGCTTCATCGGGCTCACCGCGCTCGTGATGCTCCGGTCGATCGTCTACTTCGGGCTCACCTCCCTGGTGGCCCTCTACGTCGGCACCGCCCTGCACGGCGGCAAGGGGATCGGTGAGGCGGCGCTCACCACCATGGTCGGGTGCGGTGCGGTCGGCACCATCACCGGGGGACGGCTCGCCGATCGCTTCGGCCGGCTCCCCGTGACCCGGGCCTCGTTGCTGGCGACCGTCGTCGGCCTGCTCGCTGTGGTGCTCACCCCCCTGCCCTGGGTCTTCCTGCCGATCGCGCTCACCGGCTTCGTGCTCTTCCAGTCGTTCAGCCTGACCGTGACCCTCGGCCAGGATTTCCTGCCCACCCGCATCGGCACGTCATCGGGCGTGACGCTCGGCCTCGCGATCAGCGTGGGCGGGCTGGTCGCGCCCGGTCTCGGCGCCCTCGCGGATGCGACCAGCCTGCGGGTCAGCCTGCTCGTCCTGGTCGCCTTCCTGCCCGCCGCGCTCGCGATCGCCTGGCGGTTGCGCGACCCACGCCCGTCCCGCCGGGGGAGCCCCGAGCGAGCCGGCGTTCCGGCGCCCGACCCGCCGTCGGCGCCGGCAATCCCGGTTCCACGGTCCGACCCAGCGTCGCTCATACCACGGAGCCCCACCGGGGTGGGCAAGGAGCGATAGATGAAGGGCGCCTCCGTGATGTTGGCGAGGTCCCACCTCGTCCCTCCGGACGCGGGTCGCGGCTGCGGTTCGGGAGGCTGACGCTGCGGTGGTAGATGCCGGGATCGTGCTGGCAGCCGGCTCGTCGCAGCGGATGGGCACGCCAAAGCAGCTGCTGCCTCTCTGGGGCCGTCCACTCCTCGAGCACGTCATTGCCGCCGCCTGTGGCTCCCGTCTCGAGAGGGTGGTGGTCATCCTCGGCGCCGACCACGAGCTGATCCGGCAGCGGATTGGTTGGGGTCGAGCTCGGGTGGTGGTCAACCCGGACTACGCCACGGGGATGAGCAGCTCGCTGCGCACCGGGCTGGCCACTCTCGATTCGGACGTCGAGAGCGCCGTCGTCATCCTCGGCGATCAGCCGGGCGTCAGCCCAGAGCTTGTCGATCGGATCCTCGACCTGCATGCCGAGCGCCACCGACCGGCCGCGGCGCTCAGCGTCCACGGCCTGCTCCAGCCGCCGGTGGTGCTGCGGCGCGAGCTGTGGGCTCAGCTGACGGCCCTGTCGGGCGACACCGGCGCCCGCGGTTTCCTCCGCACCCACCCTGAGCTAGTGGCACCTCTCGTGGTCGACGCCGAGGCCGAGCATCTCGCCGACATCGACACTCCGGACGACTGGCGACGCTACCTCTCGTCGTTCTCCAGCCCGCCGTCGTAGGCGGGAATCCGCCACCGCTGCCCGGCCACGAGCAGCCCACCGTGGCCGAGGCCCGCGAGGAAATCCCGATCGAGGGCTCCCCCCGCGAAGTGCCGGATCAGCAGCAGGTCGAGGGCGCTGCGCCGGGCGAGCACGCCGCACGATGCCACTCCGATGATCGGGGTGCCGTCGAGCGTGACCAGCCAGTAGGTGCTCCCGGGATGCACCGGCAACCCGCGGCGGATCACGGACGCGCCGGCCTCGATCAGGTCGCTCCAGGTGCTCTCAAGGGGGTCCACCGAGGCCACCCCCATGAGCAGCACCAGGTCAGCATCGGCCACCGCGCCCAGCAGAGCGGCGCGAGCAGTGGTGCGGTCGTCCGGATAGTCGACAGACCCCAGGGACCCACCCAGCCAACTCACGCGGCTCCGCAGTAACGCCTCGAATCGTCCCCGGGCGGCCTGACTGAGCGGCTGGCTGACCACCGCGCGGACCCGGAGGGGAAGGAAGGGGCGCACGCACAGCACCCGGACGCTGGCTGCCGCCCGGGCCAGGCCCTCGGCTTCGCCGAGGATGCGGCGCGGGAGGGCGAGAGGGGTGATCTTCACACCTGCAAGGGTCGCGCCCGAGTCCACCGGAGTTCCATCCGGGACGGTGAAGATGGTCACACCGTCCAGGGTGTTGAGTGCCGCGAGGGTCGCCGCATCGACCTGGACCAGGCCGCGGTGGCCTGCGCTCAGGCGCACCTGCGACTCGACCGGAGGGTGAGTCTCCACCCCGGGGCCCGCCACCGCCTGGGCGAGCAGGGTGGCCGCGACGTCCTCGTGGACGTCGTCATCGTCAAGCCAGAGCAGATGCAGCTCCGTGGGGGCCGCTCTGGAAAGCTGCCATGCGTCGGCGCTGGTGAGGCGGTGACCCTTCGGGAGCGCCGGGCCGCCCTCAGGGCCCGGAACATCGCGGCAGAGCACGGCGCCCGACCATCGCGACACCTCGTCAGCGGAGAACGCGACGATCTCCAGCCTCACACCGGTGCCGGTGCCGGGGGCCGGTCGGAGAGCGCACCACCCCGCCGCCCATGCCGCACGGCGACGATCTCGGCGAGGATGGAGATCGCGATCTCCTCAGGGGTGGCCGCCCCCAGGTCCAGCCCGACCGGAGCGTGAAGGCGGGCGATCGCGTCCTCGTCCAGCCCCGCCTGGAGCAGACGGGTGATCCGCTTCACATGGGTACCGCGGCTGCCGATGGCGCCGACGTAGCCGAGCGGGCTCCGCAGCAGGATGCCGAGGGCGGGATCCTCGAACTTGGGGTCGTGGGCGAGGCAGACGGCCGCATCGCGCGGGCCCAGCCCCACATCCGACAGGGCATCCTGAGGCCATCGGGCGATGAGCTCATGCGCGTCGGGGATCCGCTCCGCGGTGAGGAACGCCCGCCGCGGATCGATCACCACGACCCGGTAACCCGCGGTCCTCGCCAACCGCGCGAGCGGGATGGCGATGTGCACTGCACCGACGATGATCAGCCGGGCTGGCGGAACGATCGGATCGATGAAGATCGGCGAGCCGCCGGCGTCGTCGATCCCCGGCAGCCCGGAGAACAGGCGACTCTCCGCCGCCGGGAGCGTGGCGGCCTCCGTTGAACGGCTGCCGAGGCTCCCCACGAGGTGGGCATCGGCGTCGACGGCGGCGCGGGCACCGGCGTGCTGCCCGGCGATCACGCTGACCAGTGCCGTCGGGCGCTGGTCATTGACGGCCTCCAAGACTGCGACCAGGGCCGGATCCGATCCGTCCCAGCGCAGCGTCTCCACGAAGACCGAGACGCTGCCGCCGCAGGCGAGCCCCACCTCCCACCCGAGCTCGTCGCTGATCCCGTACTCGAGGACGCGGGGAGGGGCCGAGCCCGCCAGGGTGGCCTGGGCCTCCTGGATCACCGCCGCCTCCAGACAGCCGCCGCTCACGGAACCCGCGATCCGGCCGTCACGGCTGACCAGCAGACGGGCCCCGGGCGGGCGCGGAGTGGACCCCGAGGTGCGCACCACGGTGGCCAGGGCCATGAGCGGATCGGATGCGGCCCACTCGTCGAGAGCTGTCAGCAAGTCGAGCATCGGCCGAGTATATGGCGCCGTGGCCGAGCGCCCGGCCAGCCCGCGATGCCTCACCCCGAGACCCGCCCGGCGGAGAGCACGAGGTCACACGCCCTCCTCGGCACGCCTCGACCGCTGCGGCGCCCACCGCCGCGGCCGCGGCCTGGCGATGCGGGCAACCGCGCCGCCCGTCCGCTCCAGGCGCGGCGCCGGGGTGCTGCCGGGGCGCGGCGCCGCCCCCTCGTCGGCGGGGAAGACCGGGGCTCCGGGAGCGGCGAACACATCAGCTCGCCGATCGTCGCAGACAGATCGGAGGTACAGCGGAACCGGCCGCGCCAGCGTCCCTCCGCCTCGAGCTCCAGCTCGATCCTGGCCCCTGGGGAAGGACGCGGATCACCCGCGCCGAGATCTCCCATGCTCGCCGACGCCGACCGGATGCACCCGCTCGGGGTGCAGGGCCAGGGTCTGGGAGCCGTAGCTGAGCCAACCTCGGTAGCCGATCAGCTCGGCCACCCTCCGGCTGCGCGGTCGGAGCACCACCTCGCGCATCTCGCTCACCGATCGCTGCAACTTCCGCTGCCCCTACTGCATGCCCCGCAGCCATTCGGATCCGGTTACCGATTCGTGCGTCGGCGAATTGGCAGCGGCGCGCGACGGCACCTGGCCCACGAGCCCCCTCCACAACCGATGTCGCCGGTTCACCGTCGCCAGGATCTCCTCAGCCGTGACCAAGTCGTCGCGGCGCCAGCCGTTGGAGGAGCATCGAGCACATCGAGATGTCCTACATCGGCGCGTGAGACGACGCTGAGGGGCGCTCAACTCCCGCCGTGAGCGGTGTCGCCGGCCACCAGTCGCAGCGCATCGGGGAGGGCTTCCTGATCGCATCGAGGCCCTCGCGAACGGCCCGCGGGCTGCCCGGGGGGCGAGCACCAGCCGCCCCCGAGACGCCGCTCGGATCATGGACGCTGAATGGCGCCGCTGCGACCGCCGCTCTTGCGGAGCAGTCGCACCGCCTCGATGGTCACCCAGGGGTCGACCGACTTCACCATGTCCACCACGGTGAGCCCGGCGACCGAGGCCGCGGTCAGCGCCTCCATCTCGACCCCTGTCGACGCGGTGCAGCGTGCCGAGCTCACGATGCGAACCCCCGGCGGGAAATCCTGCACCTCCACCTGCACATCGAGGTGGGTGATGGGAAGTGGATGGCAGAGTGGGAGGAGCTCAGGGGTGTGCTTGGCGCCCATGATCCCGGCCAGGCGTGCGGCGGCGAGCACGTCGCCCTTGGCTGATCCCTCTCGCACGAGGGCCACGGTCGCAGGGTTGGCGAACCGCACCACCGCCTCGGCCACAGCGGTGCGCAACGTCGTCGGGCGGTCGCTGACGTCCACCATGTGGAAGGATCCGGCGCGGTCCAGGTGGGAGAGGCGAGGCTGCTCAGGTGCACTGTCGTCGTCGCGATCACGGGAGTCCGCACCCCTGCCCGCCGACCCGGCTTGGGCTCCCGACCCGGAAGCCTCAGCGGGGCCCCCGGGCTCGATGACGCCGTCAGGCTCGCGAGCGTCCACCCAGAACGCGCCGTCAGCGTGGTGCTCGCGCTTCCATACCGGCAGATCGCGTTTGAGGGCCTCGACCGCCTCCGAGCATGCGAGCAGCGCCGCTCCTCGATGCGGCGCGGCCGCCACCACCACAACGCTCACCTCGCCGACAGCCAGCGTACCGATGCGATGAACCATGGTCAGGGCGCTCAGGTCGTGATGCTCGGTGACCTCGGCGGCGACCCGGAGCAGCTCCCGCTCCGCCATGGGCAGGTACGCGTCGTAGTCCAGCGCCTGCACCGGGCCACCCGGGCTGCGGTTGCGAACTACGCCGATGAAGGCCGCGATCGCGCCGTCGGCATCGCCGCGCGCCTCGGCCACGAGTCGGTCGACCTCGATGGGATCTGCGACCAGCGCGGTGTGCACGCGGCGTCTCGGCTCGTCGTCAACCGACCCGCCGGCCACCGGAGGCATGAACGCGACTTCGTCGCCGGGCTTCACCTCCGTCTCCCAGTCGCAGTAGCCGAGGTTCCGGGCCACCCGCAATCGTCCGCGCGGGTCCCCGAGGTCGGCGTGGTCATGGGTCACGGCGGACCAGAGGTCGAGGACCGTGGCCACCGGCTCGCGGACCAGGATCTCGCCGCCGAGCCGCTCACGCAACCAGCCGAAGCAAACCACGCGCACAGCGTCATCGGGCTTGCTCGGCATCTCGCTAACTCAGGTCGAAACCGGTGAGGAGGGTCCCTGTCGGAGCCCGCGACATACCGGCGGGTACGATCAGCAGGGCGTCCGCGTCGGTGAGCGACCGCAGCATGGACGACCTCTGGCCGCCGCTCAGGGTGGCGATCGGGATCCCATCACCGGTCTCTCGGAGGCGAACGCGCACGTAGGTCTCCAATGCTTCCGGGGTGTCGACCTCCTCGCCAACCCGCAGGGCGACCCGGCGCCGATGGACCACGGTGGCACCCTGCAGCGCGAGGAGCGCCGGCCTGCCGAAGAGCTCGAATGTCACCGCGGCGCTTGCCGGGTTGCCGGGGAGTCCGAGGAGCGGCGTGTCGCCGACCGTTCCGATGAGGAGGGGCTTGCCTGGACGCATGGCGATCCGCCACGCCTCGACCGTCCCGACCTCGGCGACCACCTGCCGGACGTGGTCGTGCCGGCCGACGCTGACGCCCCCGCTGCTCAGTATCAGGTCGCAACCACTGGCGGTGGTCAGCCGTGCCCGGAGCGCGTCCGGATGGTCCTCGACGATGCCGAGGTCGACCACCTCACCGCCCGCCTCGCGGACGGCGGCGGCCAGCATCGCCGCGTTGCTGTTCGTCACCTGATGGGGCGCCGGGACCGCGCCGACCTGAACCAGCTCGTCGCCCCCCGAGAGGAGGGCGACCCGTGGTCGTCGTCGAACCCACACTGACGCACCGCCCGCCGCCGCCGCGGCCGCGATGTCCACGGGGCGGAGCCGGCGTCCCGGTGGGAGCATCATCTGTCCCGATTCGAGGTCCTCCCCCGCCCGCCGGATGTACTGACCGGGGTGTGGCGCCGCGAGCACCAGGACCTCGCCCTCACCGTCTTGGCCGGTGTCCTCGACCGGCACGATGGCATCCGCGCCGCGGGGTACCGCCGCCCCGGTGGTGATGGCGATCGCGGTACCCGGGTGGAGCGTCCCCATGGCCGCCCCGGCCCGGGATTCACCGGCCACCGGCAGCCGTACCGGGGTCGCGGGCGACGCCGTGGCGGAGTCCTGCGCCAGGACCGCGAAGCCGTCCATCTCCGAGTTGTCACAGCCGGGGAGAGCCCACTCACTGATCACGGCTCGGGACAGCACGCGCCCTCGCGCCTGATTGAGCGGAACCAGCTCCTCCGCCGTCAGGTGGAGAGAGACGAGCTCGAGGAGGCGTTCCTGCGCCTCCACCACGGGCATGAGCTCGCTCAAGGAGTTTCCTGACAGCTGACGAGCGTTTCGCGAAGGCCGTGGCGAGCGAGGACTGAGCGGTGCATCGAGCTCGACTCTAGACGAGAAGGCGATGATCGACGAGGCCAGGTGCGGAACGGGAGAATGCCCCGACCGGCCGGCTCGCCGGGCATGGCCGGTCTCACCGTTCGCCGCCTCCTCCGGACGTTGGCGATGTCGCCATCCTCTAGGATCTCTGCCGGCCAGGGCGCTCGTCTCGAGGGTGGGATCCGTGGACACGGGTCAGTCGAAGCAGTGGCCCGCCTCGATGTCCTGGAGAAGGCTGGGGTGGTGGGCTTCCAGCCCAGGAGCTCCTGTGTGATGGTGCTGGAGGCGGGCATGTCGGTGCTGAGGAGGTGGACGAGCATGCCGCCGAACTCCTCGGCGGGCAGGGAACGCGCGGGGAGGTTCAGGTGCCGGCCGATGGCCTCGGCGATCTCGCGGACGGACACGCCCTCGTCGCCGACGGCGTTGAGCACCGCGCCGGCGGGAGCCTGCTCGATGGCTAGCCGCTAGAGGCTCGCGGCGTCCTTCAGATGGACGGCGGGCCAGCGGCTGGTCCCGTCGCCGATGTAGCCGGAGACGCCCTCCTTCCGGGCCCGGGCGATGAGCTGGGGGACGAAGCCGTGCCGATCTCCCCGGCCGTGCACCGAGCGCGGCAGCATGACCAGGCAGGAGCGGACACCCCGGTCGGCGGCGGCTAGGGCGACCTGCATGTTGGTGATGCGGGCCGCGATGGGCCCGGCGGCGATGAGCGGGTCGCGTTCGGTCGCCGGCCGGCCGGGTGTCACGAGGGTTGCGCCAGAGATCACCAGGGGCTTGCCGGTGCCGGCGAGGCCGGCGAGAAACGTCTCGATGGCCCGGGCGTCGGTCCGCGTCGCCGCCTCGCTCACGCTGGGCACGACGAAGGCCAGGTGGATGACGCCGTCGCTCTCGAGGGTGCCGGTCTGCAGCGAGTCGGTGTCGTTGAGGTCACCGCGCAGGACCTCAGCGCCCAGGTCGGCGACGGCGCTGGCGGAGGCGTCCGAGCGGGCCAGCCCGAGCACATGGTGGCCGGCACCGATGAGCTCGGGGACCACGGCCGAGCCGATCCAACCGGAGGCGCCGGTGACGAAGATGCGCATGGGGGTCCTCCTCGCTCGCGCTCCACCGGGTGCAGAGCTCGGATCTCGCCGGTATCGGGCTGGACCGTCATGGCTGCGAGAAGCCTGGCCCGCATCCTGGAACGGCCACCGGCAGGGTGAGAACGGCCAGATGGCGCGCCCATGACAATGGCGCGCCCAGGAGGATTTGAACCCCCGGCCTTCTGATCCGTAGTCAGACGCTCTATCCGGACTGAGCTATGGGCGCGCGCCGAGATCGCCGGGATCCCCGGCTCGGACCGCCATCCTAGCGCACGGGGCGGCCCGAACCCAGGGGTCAGCCGGGCTCGGGGGCTCCCTCCTCGGCACCCGGTGCCGGCGCCATCTCCTGCCGGTTCCCGGTGAGCAGCGCCTCGGTCGCAGCACTCGCCGGGGTGGGAGCCGTGCTCGAGAACCCCGAGGCCAGCTCGCTGAAGATCGGGCTCCCCCAGCCGCTCGGCACGTCGAATCCCGTCCCCGCGCTGTAACCCTGGGTCCCGGTCGGGTAGGCGTTGTTCCCCTGGGTGATGTCACGGAAGCCCTTGCCGTCGTGGGCCATGGCGTAGAGGGGGTCCTGGAGGCGACCGAGCCGGCCGCCCACGATGGCGGAGATGGCGGTGAAGCCGGCGGTGAGCAGCGGTGCCACCGCGCTGGTTCCGCCGACCGTCGTGGTGGTGGGGTTGCCGGAGGAATCGAGACCGGTCACCACCTCACAGCCGGTCACCGGGTCGGCGTCGGCGGCCAGGTCGGGCTCCGACCTGCCCGTGGTCCCGGTGCTGAGCGACGTCTCGCCGATCCCGTTCGCCGACTGGTAGGTGGGAACGGGAAAGTACTGGGAGACGCCCCCGCCCCCGGCGCCCTCGCCCAGGGTGGCCTCGTTCCAGACCACCTCGCTGCTGATCGTGGTGCCGCTCGCCACCATCCTGGTGCCCCCGGCCCCGAGCACGTTGGGGCTGGAGGCCGGGCAGTCGGCATAGACCTTGCCGTCGGTGCTGCCGTCGCTCGCGCCGTTGTCACCGCTCGCGGTGATCTGGAAGATGCCGACCGCCAGGCAGGCCTGGGCGGCGGCGTCCATCGCCGTGGCCCCGCCCTGGGTCCACTGGCTCTCGGCCTCACCCCAGCTGGTGGAGACGCCCACGAACCTGTAGGTCGGGTCGCTCGCGAACGAGTTCCAGACGTCGGCGAAGCCCTGCTCGGTGTTGGGTCCGTAGCGGAGCACCAGCCGGAGGGCCGCCTGGGGTGCGGCCACCAGGAGGGCGCGGGCGATCATCTGCCAGTCCAGCGCCACCTCGACGTCGGCGCCCCCGGGGTCGGGCTGGGGGAGGGGGCCGTCGACGGCGTCCTCGATCACCTGGACGCCTGGGTTGCTCTTGGTGAACCAGGCCACCACCGCCTGGTCGGCCCGCCCACCCAGCTCGGCGATCGCGACGTCGAGGGTGAGCCCGGCCCCCCCGGCGGGCACGGCGGGAAACTGGTAGACCGCCGCCAGCTGCTCGGGGGTGTAGGTCGCCTGGACGCTCGCGGGGTCGGCGATCCAGTAGCGGGCACGCGCCACCGGGCGGTCGCTGAGGCCGCCGACGTGCTCGACGATGGTCCCGAGCTCGGCGGGGACGGAGGCCGGCGACCGGTGGTGCCGGTAGGTGACCGGGGTTCCGTCCGGCAGCGTGGTCGCGAGGCGCTCGAACTCCACCCGGAAGGCGGCGGCCACCCGGGCGGCGGTGCCGCGCAGCTTGAGCCGCCGGGTGGCCGGGTCGGGGGTGCCGACCGTCAGCCCGGCGCGGCGCGCCCAGTCGTCCACCAGCTCGACGTCCTGCTCGGTGCAGCCGTGATTGGCGGCGAGCTCGACCTGGGTGAGGTGCAGCCGCCAGCCCACCGGCTGGGCGCTGATCGCCTCAATCGTGTCGGGGAGCGCCGGCCCGTCGGGGTTCTCGCGGAGCAGGAGGGTGACCTCCACCATCTCCGCTCGCTCCGCGTCGCTGAGCGGGCCCAGCGAGCGGGTGCGGCCGGCCTCGGCGGGGGTCAGCTCGTGCACGGTGCCGGGAAGCTGCACGTACTCTGGCATGGGCCATCCCTCCGGTCCGGCCGCGGTGTTGCAGCCTCATCTTCCCAAAGGGGGCCGGGCGGCGTCACCCTCCCGGCCGGGCGAGCGAAGCACCCCTCCGTTCATCATGGGAGGGGAGGCGACGGCCCTCGCGTCGAGTGCTCGACCGGGCCCTCGCCAGGAGGACCAGCAGATGCCGGTGACCGGACAGACGGCAGCTCCCGCCGAGTTGGAGACCCTACACGAGGTGGCCCAGCAGATCCGGGTCGACGGCATCCGGGCCAGCACCCGGGCCGGGTCCGGCCACCCGACCTCCAGCATGTCCGCCGCCGACCTGATCACCGTCCTGGCCGCCCGCCACCTGCGCTACGACTTCGCGCATCCGGCGCTCCCCACCAACGACCACCTGATCTTTTCCAAGGGCCACGCCTCGCCCCTGCTCTACGCGCTCTACAAGGCCTGCGGGGCCGTCGACGACGCGGAGCTGATGACCTATCGCACCTACGGCTCCCGGCTCCAGGGTCACCCCACCCCGGTCATCCCCTGGGTGGACGTCGCCACCGGATCGCTGGGCCAGGGCCTCCCCATCGCGGTGGGGGTTGCGCTCGCCGGCAAGTACCTGGACCGGCTCCCCTACCGGGTGTGGGTGCTCTGCGGTGACAGCGAGATGGCCGAGGGGTCGATCTGGGAGGCCCTCGACAAGGCGGCCCACTACGGGCTGGACAACCTCTGCGTGATCGTCGACGTCAACCGGCTGGGTCAGCGGGGTGAGACCGAGTTCGGCTGGAACCTGGAGGTCTACCGCCGCCGCGTGGAGGCCTTCGGCTGCCGGGCCCTGGTCATCGACGGCCACAACCTCGGCGAGATCGACGGCGCCTACGTCGACGCCCGGGAGACCACCGGCCGGCCGGCGGTCATCCTCGCCAGGACGATCAAGGGCAAGGGCTTCTCGGAGATCGAGGACAAGGAGGGCTGGCACGGGGTCGCCCTCAAGCCGGACCTGGCGGTGCGCGCAATCGACGAGCTGGGCGGCGAGCGCGACCACCACATCGAGGTGCGCAAGCCCGAGAAGGGCACTCCGGCGATCAAGCCGGAGCGCGCCAGGCTCACCCTCCCCACCTACGAGCTGGGTGACAAGGTGCCCACCCGCAAGGCATACGGCGACGCCCTGGTCGCCCTCGGGGCTCGCCCTGAGGTGGTCGTCCTCGACGGCGAGGTGAGCAACTCCACCCACGCCGACGAGTTCAAGCAGGCCTTCCCGGACCGCTTCTTCGAGATGTTCATCGCCGAGCAGCAGCTGGTCTCCGCGGCGGTGGGCTTGCAGGTCCGCGGTTACGTCCCGTTCGCCTCGACCTTCGCCGCCTTCTTCTCCCGGGCCTACGACTTCATCCGGATGGCGGCGATCTCCCAGGCGAACATCCGGCTCTCCGGCTCGCACGCGGGCAGCGAGATCGGCGCCGACGGTCCCTCCCAGATGGCGCTGGAGGACCTGGCCGCCATGCGCGCGGTCCACGGCTCGACCGTGCTCTACCCCTCTGACGCGGTGAGCGCAGCCCACCTGGTGGCCGAGATGGCCGACCGTCCGGGCATCTCCTACATCCGGACCACCCGCAACGGCTACCCGGTGCTCTACGACAACGGCGAGAAGTTCCCGATCGGCGGGGCCAAGGTGGTGCGTCGCAGTGACAGCGACCGCGCCGCGGTGGTCGCCGCCGGGGTGACAGTGCACGGCGCCCTGGCGGCCGCGGAGACGCTCGCCGCCGAGGGGATCAACCTCCGGGTCATCGACTGCTACTCGGTCAAGCCGATCGCCACCGAGGTGCTGGCCGAGGCGGTCCGCGACTGCGGTGGGACCCTGATCGTGGTCGAGGACCACTACCCCGAGGGCGGGCTGGCCGCCGCGGTGATGGAGGCGCTCGCCGGGAGCGAGCACCCGCCCCGCATCTACCACCTCGCGGTCCGCGACGTCCCCGGCAGCGGCAAGACATCCGACCTGCTGGCCGCCGAGGGCATCGACGCCGACGCGATCGCCCAGGCCGCCCGCCACGCCGCCACCACCAGCCCCAGCGCAGGAGGCCAGTGACCGCGATGCCCGCCACCAACCCGCTCCAGCAGCTGGCCGAGCGCGGCCAGTCGGTGTGGCTCGACTACATCAGCCGCGAGCTGGTCACCGGCCCCGAGCTGGGCCGTCTGATCGCCGAGTCCAACGTCACCGGCCTCACCAGCAACCCGACCATCTTCGAGAAGGCGATCGCCGAGGGCACCCACTACGACGAGCAGATCCACGAGCTGCTCGGCCAGGGCGTGGACGACCCCCAGGAGGTCTTCCTGAGCCTCGCGATCCAGGACATCCGCCACGCCTGCGACACCCTGCGCCCGGTGCACGACCGCACCGGCGGCGCCGACGGTTTCGTGAGCCTGGAGCTGCCCCCTCCCCTCTCCCACGACACCGCGGGCAGCGTGGCGACCGCCCTGACCTACTGGGAGCGGGTCAACCGGCCCAACCTCATGGTCAAGGTGCCGGCCACCCCCGAGGGCGTCCCCGCCGTCGAGGAGCTGATCGCCGCGGGCGTGAACGTCAACGTGACCCTGATATTCGCCCTGGACGCCTACGAGAACGTGATCACCGCCTACATCCGCGGACTGCAGCGGCGGCTGGATGCGCAGCAATCACTCGACGTCCACTCGGTGGCCTCGTTCTTCGTGAGCCGCGTCGACACCATGGTCGACGGGCTTCTCGACGCGCGGCTGAAGTCGGGCACCGGAGACCCCACGCTGATCGAGCCCCTCCTGGGCAGGGCGGCGATCGCCAACGCCCGCCTGGCCTACGCGACCTTCGAGCGGCACTTCCGGGGCGACGCGTTCCGCCGCCTGCGGGAGGCCGGTGGTCACCTGCAGCGGCCGCTCTGGGCGAGCACCAGCGCCAAGAACCCGAAGTACCGCGACGTGATCTATGCCGAGGCGCTGATCGGCCCCGACACCGTCGACACCATGCCGCCCGCGACCGTGGAGGCGTTCCGGGACCACGGGGTGGTCGCCGGCGACACCGTCCGCGAGGATCCCGAGGGCGCCCGGCGGGTGGTCGAAGCGCTGGGGTCGGTCGGGGTCAGCGTGGAGAAGGTCACCCAGGACCTGCTGGTCGCCGGGGTCGCCTCCTTCGCGGCGTCGTACGACCAGCTGATCGCCCGGATCGCCGAGAAGCTCGCGGCGATGCGCGCGGGGATGGGGAGGCGGACCCGGCTCCACCTCTCGCTGGGGGGGCCGAGCATCGCCGACGTCATCGCCGAGACCGGCCGGGCCGGGGTCGCCGAGCGGATCTGGGACCGTGATCCCGACCTCTGGAAGGCGGGGGACGCCGCCCATGCCGCCGTGATCGGCAACCGTCTCGGCTGGCTCGACGTGCCGGTCGCCATGCGCCAGCGGAGCTCGGAGCTGACCGCCTTCGCCGCCGAGGTGCGCGACGCCGGCTTCACGGATGCGGTGCTGCTCGGCATGGGCGGCTCCAGCCTCTGCCCGGAGGTGCTGCGCACCTCGTTCGGGAGCGCCCCCGGGTTCCCCGTCCTCCACGTCCTCGACACCACCGACCCGGTGGCGATCACCGGCCTCGAGGGGCGGCTCGAGCTCGACCACACCCTCTTCCTGGTCGCCAGCAAGTCGGGGACCACCCTGGAGACGAGCTCCCACCTCGCCCACTTCTGGGAGGCGGTGACCGCCGCCGGGGTCGCCGACCCGGGCGGGAGCTTCGTCGCCATCACCGACCCCGGGACACCGCTCGCCGAGCTGGCCACCGAGCGCCACTTCCGCCGCCTCTTCGAGAACCCCGGGGACATCGGGGGGCGGTACTCGGCGCTCTCCCTCTTCGGCCTGGTGCCGGCGGCGGTGATGGGCATCGACGTGGGCACGCTCCTGGACCGGGCCCTGGCCATGCGGGCGTCGTGCGGCGCGTCGACCGCCCCCAGCCGCAACCCGGGCCTCGAGCTCGGCAGCGCCCTCAGCCTGGCTCACGCCGCGGGCCACGACAAGGTCACGATCCTGACCCCACCCCGGCTCGGCGCCTTCTCCCTCTGGGCGGAGCAGCTCATCGCCGAGTCGACGGGCAAGGAGGGGAAGGGGTACATCCCGATCGGGGAGGAGCCGATCGGCAAGCCCGGCGTCTACGGCGAAGACCGCCTCTTCGTGGCCCTCTGCCTGGGCAGCGAGCCCTGCCATGTGGATTCGCAGGTCGACACCCTGATCGCCGCCCGCCTGCCGGTGGTGGTGCTGGAGCTGGGCGACCCCTACGACCTGGGCGCCGAGTTCTTCCGCTGGGAATTCGCCACCGCGGTGGCGGCGGTGTCGCTGCAGATCGACCCCTTCGACGAACCCAACGTCAAGGAGTCCAAGGACAACACCCAGAGCGTGCTCTCGGCCTACGAGCAGAGCGGCAGCCTCCCCGAGGAGGCGCAGGCGGCGGGCAGCCAGGGCGTGAGCGTGTACGGGGGCAACCCTGCGGGCTCCGCCGAGGACGCGCTGATCGCCCACCTCGCCCAGGTGCGTCCCGGCGACTACGTCGCGATCATGGCCTACGTCGACCCGAGCGACGCCCACGAGGAGGCGCTCGACGAGCTGCGCATCGCGATCCGGGACCGGTACCGGGTCGCAACCACCGTCGGCTTCGGGCCTCGCTTCCTGCACTCCACGGGCCAGCTCCACAAGGGCGGCCCCAACACCGGGGTCTTCATCCAGGTGACGACCACGGAGGACGTGGACGCCCCCATCCCGGGCAGGCCCTTCACCTTCGCGATCCTGGAGCAGGCCCAGGCGGCCGGTGACCTGCAGTCGCTGCGCAGCCACGGGCGACGGGTGATCCGGCTGCGGATCGACGGGCCTCTCGGGGGCGCGCTGGAGAGACTGGCCCACTCGGTGCGCCAGGCCCCGGTCGGGTCGACCGCCTGAGCCGCGGCAACCCAGACGCCGGAGCAACCGAGATGACCGCCACCGACACCGGGACCCTCCGCGCCGGGGAGGTGGCCGGCGACGCCGCCACGACCCCGGCGTCTCCCGCCACCGGCCACGCCCCCGCCGAGGAGCCGCCCCAGCCGGTGCCGCCCCCGACCGCCCTGGTCATCTTCGGTGCCACCGGCGACCTGACCAAGCGCAAGCTCATGCCCGGCCTCTACGCGCTCGCGGTCGACGGCCTGCTCCCCGCGAACTTCGCGGTGATCGGCGCCGGCCGCCATTCGATCGGCGACGAGGAGTTCCGCGCCTCGATGCGCGACGCGGTGTCGCGCTTCGCCCGGCTGCGCCTGGACGACGAGACCTGGGACCGGTTCGCCGCCGGCATCCACTACGCCCAGTACGCGGAGGCGGACGGCGGCCTGGACGCGGTCCGGCAGACCCTGGAGCGGGTCGACCGCGAGCGGGGGACGGCGGGCAACCGCATCTACTACTTCGCGATCCCGCCGAGTGGTTTCGTCCCACTCGCGGAGCTGCTCCAGCGCGAGGGATTGAGCCGCGAGACGGAGGACGGCGGCTTCCGGCGGATGGTGGTGGAGAAGCCCTTCGGCCGCAACCTGGCCACCGCGCGCGAGCTCAACGCCGCCCTTCACCGGGCCTTCGAGGAGCCCCAGATCTACCGGATCGACCACTACCTGGGCAAGGAGACGGTCCAGAACATCCTGGTCTTCCGCTTCGCCAACGGGATCTTCGAGCCGATCTGGAACCGGCGCTACATCGACCACATCCAGATCACGGTGGCCGAGACCCTGGGGGTGGAGGGGCGCGGCTCCTACTACGAGGAGACCGGCGCGCTCCGCGACATCATCCAGAACCACGTGATGCAGCTCGCCGCCATCATCGGGATGGAGCCGCCCAGCAACTTCGAGGCGGAGACGGTGCGCGACGAGAAGGTGAAGCTGCTCCGCGCCATCCGCCCCATCCACCCCGAGGACGCCCTGCTCCACACCGTCCGCGGCCAGTACGCGGGCGGGACGGTGGACGGCGAGGCCGTGCCCGGCTACCGCGAGGAATCCGGTGTCGACGCCGAGTCGCTGCGCGAGACGTTCGTCGCCATGAAGCTCGACGTCGACAACTGGCGGTGGGCGGGCACGCCCTTCTACCTGCGCACCGGCAAGCGGCTGCCCAGCCGGGCCACCGAGATCGCCGTGCAGTTCCGCCACGTGCCCCACTCCCCCTTCGGCGGCCACCGGGCCACGCCGGGAGGCGGGACGCCCCCCGACGCCATCGAGCCCAACCTGCTGCTGCTGCGGATCCAGCCCGACGAGGGGATCAGCCTCCGCTTCGGCGCCAAGGTGCCCGGTCAGACGATGCGGATCCGCAGCGTCAACATGGACTTCTTCTACAACACCAGCTTCCAGAGGGTCTCGCCGGACGCCTACGAGCGGCTGCTGCTCGAGTGCATGCTCGGCGACGCCACCCTCTTTGCCCGCGAGGACGAGGTCGAGGAGGCCTGGCGGGTCTGCACCGCCATCCTCGACGGCTGGCGGGCGCATCCCCCCGACCGGGTCCACTGCCCGAACTACGACGCCGGCAGCTGGGGCCCCGACGAGGCCGATGCCTTCATGCGCCGTGACGGCAGGGAGTGGCGCCACCCGTGAGGGCGGCGAGCGGCGGCGCCGGGGTGCCGAGAGGGGCGCGGTGAGCGGCGGGACCCCGCTGCCGGGTGCGGTGACCGCGAGCGGAGACCCCGCCGGGGTGGCCGCCGCGGCCGCGGATTGGCTCATGGGTGTCGCCGCCGCGACCCTCACCCGTCGGGACCGGTTCCGGATCGCGCTGGCCGGCGGCGGCACGCCGCGCGCCCTCTACCGGCTGCTCGCCGCCGAGTTCGGCACGGACCGCGCCCACTGGCGGGCCTGGGAGGTCTTCTTCGGCGACGAGCGCTCCTGCCCCGCCGACGACCCCGGCAGCAACTACCGGATGGCCCGGGAGGCGCTCCTCGACCTGGTCCCGATTCCCGCGGACCAGGTCCATCGGATCGAGGCGGACCGCGCCGACCTCGACGCCGCGGCCGCCGAGTATGGGACGATCCTGTCCTCAACATCCCCGGCAGCCACCCCCGGGTCGCCTCCCCGGCTGGACTGCATCCTGCTCGGGCTGGGCGAGAACGGGCACACCGCCTCGCTCTTCCCGGGCGACCCGTCGCTCGAGGTCCGCGACCGGTGGGCGGTGCGGAGCCGGGCCGACTACGCCCCGTACGACCGGATCACGCTCACCTTCCCGGTGCTGAACGCCGCCGCCCACGTCGCCTTCCTGGTCACCGGAGCGACCAAGACGGAGGCGCTCCTGGGGGTGATCCGGGGGACGGTCCCGGCTGCCGGGGTCCGGCCCGTCGACGGCGAGCTGCGCTGGTTCCTCGACACCGCGGCGGCGGCGGGGCTGTAGCGGGGAGAGCCGACGGCTCCCCGGCCGGTCGCTTCGCCGGCCGCGCCCGCGGGCTGACGGCGACCCTAGGTGGCCGACCCGCCGGCACTCGGTGACGCGGTGACGGTGGGCGTCGCCGACGGGGTGGAGCCGGGGGTGGGGGTCTCACCGCTCCCGTACCCGCCCGGGGGTTCAGAGGTGGTCAGGCCGGCCCAGGCGACCGCGCCACTCGGAACCGTCACGGTGGGCGCCGTTCCCCACTGGCTGTAGGTGATGGTGTCCACCCCACCCCCGTCGTAGGCGACGACGATGGTGCTGGGAAGGTCGGTGCCGGGGGAGATCTCCACCTCGACGGTCGCCTCCGGGAAGCCATCGCTGGCGGGAACGGTGCCGTCGATCCTGGTCAGCGTGCTCCCGTCAGCCCCGGTCACCTGCTCGGTGGAGCCGGCCTTGAACCCGGGGATCCCGACCTCGGAGTCCACGGTCAGCCCGCCCTCCTCCTCGTTGTACGGCCCGTCGGCGGTCTGGAGCGAGATCCACTTGCCGGCCAGCCCGGGAGCGGCGCCGGCGGACACCCCCAGCTCGTCCTCCAGAGCCGCGACGTTGCCCTCGACGTAGAGCGTCTGGTCGGCGGCGAGCACGACGTCGTACTGCTCGGTGCCGAAATCGCTGGGCTCGGTGACCACCTGGGTCCCGTCGTTCTGCCCGGCGACACCGGAGAACGTGGTCGGCGCTCCGCCACCGGTCCACTCCGACGCGTACTGGACTCCGGCTGAGCTCCCCGCCGCCGCCATCGCCTGGCTGAAGAGGGCCGAAGCCTGTGACGATGACGAGTTGGCCCCGGTCAGGATCACCACCGGCAGCACGACGGCACCGACCAGAACCAGCGTGACCCCCAGGGCCGCCACCCGCACCGCCGGGCGACGCCGGCGGAGCGGCGGTTCGCCGAACCCGGCCGGGGTTCCCGACCATCCGGGCGAGCCGGGACCGCTCCCGGGGGATGGCGGCTGGCCCCACCCGGGAGGAACCCACCCCGCCGGATCGCCATGGGCGCCACCGGGATCGCCTGGCCCGCCCGGGAAGCCCCCGCCCTCCGGCGGCTCGGGGACGGGCGAGGCCCATCCGGGGTCGGGCGTCTCGTAGCCGGGAACCTCCCCAGCCGAGGAGGGGTCGCCTTCCGGCAGGGGTCCGTATGGCCCGTATCGCTGATCGTCACCCATGCCCTGCCGTCTCCTGGTCGCGCCGGCGGTGGGCCCATCCTGCCGGTCCAAACGGCCAGGGGCGAGACGCCGCATCGTGCCGGCGCGATCGTAGCGTCCGGCCCGAGGGGGATGCGGGCCGCGAGCGGGGCGCTCGTCCACGCTGGCCTGAGCATGGAGACGGCATCGCCACCGCGTCCGACCTGGGCGCGATCGAGACGGCCGCTCTGGCGGTGCGCGCCGGACTCCACCGCCGTCTCCGGCCGCCGGCGCCGTCCGTCAGCGCATACCCGGGGGCGTGCAGACGGGGCTGGCAGGATCGGCGAGCAGGCGCTCCAGGCTCCGCCGCTCGTCGTCGCCGAGGCGGCGCAGCGGGGCCCGCACGGCGTCGGAGACGGGGATGCCGCGCCAGCGCAGGACGGCCTTGAGAGCGGACTGGAACGGGAGGGCGCCGATGGCCCGGCGGGCGGCCTCGACCCGGGCGCTCGCCGCCGGGGTGCCGGACCTCACCGCGGCGATGGTCAGCTCGGGAAAGGCCGCGGCCATCCCCGAGACGGCGCCCGCCGCTCCGGCACGCAGCCCCTCGCTGATCAGCCCCTCCCATCCGATGAAGACATCCAAGCCCTCCAGCAGGTATGGCCGCACCGCCTCGAAGGGGGAGTCGGAGACCTTGAGGCCGGCGAGGTTGGGCACGGTCTCGCGGAGCCGCTCGAGCACCGGGATGGGGACCGCGTAGCCGGACCGGGCCGCGAACTCGTACACGTAGAAGGGCACCGGCGCCACCGCCCGCGCGGCCTCGCCCAGGTGGTGCAGCAGCGACGGGCCGTCCAGGGCGAAGTACGGGGGAGGGATCACCGCCACCGCGCTCGCCCCGTGCGCCGCGGCATGCGCCGCCAGGGCGACGGTGTCGCGGGTGGACTGGGCACCGCAGTGGACCGCGATCGAGAGGCGGTCTCCCGCCGCCGCCAGGAAGGCCTCGGTGATGACCCGGCGCTCGCCGGGGTCGAGGAGGATCCCCTCACCGGTGGTGCCGAGCAGTAGCAGCCCGTCCAGCCCGGACCGGGCGTAGAAGTCGACCAGCGGGGCGACCGCCGCCGCATCCACGCGGTCTCCGTCGGAGGTCAGCGGAGTGACCGCGGCCGCCAGCGTCCCGTGGAGCGGGCCCGGCATCAGAACCGTTCGGTCAGGTGAGCCCGCCCGGCCGGGGGCTCGTAGGGCTCCGGCCAGAAGTCGGTGATGCGGGCGATGCGGCCGGCCGCGTCCAGCTCGAAGAAGCAGATGGCGGGCTGCTCGCCGCCCGGCTCGGTGAGGCGGATGAGGCTCACCGCGTCGCGCTCGCCGGCGACGATGCGCTCGACGGAGATCCGCCACTCCCCGGGGAAACCCTCGGCGTTGAACCGGAGGTAGGGTTCGCGCCCACGCACCCGCTCCCGCGACTGCGGCGCCTCGTAGACGACGTCATCGGCGAGCAGCTCACCGAACCGGGCCCAGTCCCGCGCGTCGGCCGCCTCCCAGTACGCCGCCACCACGGCCTCCACCCCGGTCATCAGGGGATCGTACGATCCGGCATGCCGCCCATGTGAGGACGGGGAACGCTCGCCCGCAGTCGCCCGCGCGAGCGGGAAACGGCCGCCCATGGTCGCCCGTGCGAGCATCGCCACCCACCCTGCATCGCGTACTCTGCGGCCATGCCCCGCACGTGGCCGCGCTGCGTCAATGGCCTGGTCATCGCCCCCTCGCTGCTCGCCGCCGACTTCGGCCGGCTCGCGGAGGCGGTCCACGGACTGGAGGGGGCCGGCGCCGACCGCCTCCACATCGACGTCATGGACGGCGACTTCGTGCCCAACTTCACCTTCGGGACCGACACCCTGCGCGCGCTCCGGGGCGAGACCGACCTCCCCTTCGAGGTCCACCTCATGATCCGCGAGCCGGAGCGCCACCTGGGCACCTTCGCCGAGGCCGGGGCCGACGCCATGACCGTGCACTGGGAGGCCTGCCCGCACCTCCACCGCACCCTCATGAGCATCCGCGCCCTGGGCTGCCGGGCCGGCGGCGCCCTCAACATCAGCACCCCCGCCGACGCCCTCTACGACGTCCTCGACGTCATGGACCTGGCCCTGGTGATGACCGTCGACCCCGGGTTCGGCGGCCAGGCCCTGATCCCCCGCGCCCTCGCAAAGGTCGCGGCCCTGCGCCGCGAGATCGACGCCCAGGGGGTGGAGGTCGAGCTGGAGGTCGACGGCGGCGTGGAGGCGCATAACGCGGCGCTCTGCGCCCAGGCCGGGGCCACCGTGCTGGTCGCGGGCACCTCGGTCTTCCGTGACCCGGCGGGCCCGGCCCGCGGGGTGCAGCGGCTACTCG
>Ga0181535_10000799_pt1 | contig 44439 bp, 49 predicted proteins | sample PEATcosm2014_Bin_44_FD_119774 | JGI IMG/M metagenome (GOLD analysis project Ga0181535, IMG submission 119774) | Peatland microbial communities from MTU Mesocosm Facility, Houghton, MI, USA - PEATcosm2014_Bin17_30_metaG | ecosystem: Environmental > Terrestrial > Soil > Wetlands > Peat | place... | reverse complement strand
TCGCAAACACCCCCGACCCGCCCAAGCGGTAATGGTGCGGCACGACGAGCGCGAACAGCAACACGAACCCCGCCACATGCAGCGAAACGACAACCGCCGCCATCAGACCGACGGTCCGCCACTCTGCGGCGCTCAGGCCGCGACGCAACCGCGTCCAACGGCCGGCGCGGCCTATCGATCCGGGGAATCCCACGCGGCTCTCCTCCTGGGCGTCGCTCTTCGGTTCGGACAGAGGCCTCGCAACTGCAAGTGACTCGCACTTGTGTTTCGCGCGGCTGCCCGTTGTTACGGTCGAGACCCCGAAACGGATGTGGACAGGAGTTGAAAATGTCGAGCACCACACGACGCTCGTTGCTGAAGGCCCCACTCGCCACGCCCGACCGCCTCGCGACAGCGGCCGGCCCCGCCGCCGACACCTCGGCGTCGGCCCGCAGTCGACGCTCGTTCCTGCAGGCCACGGCCGGAGCCGCCGCGGGTGTCGCGGTCGTCGCGACCGGGCCGAAGCTGGCGGCAGCAGCCCTGCAGGGCGCGACCGCTGCCGCGCCACTTGGCGCGATCACCAAGCCGTCGGGACCGCCGCCGGCGGAGACCGTCATGGCCTACGTCCGCGACGCCGCCCGCGGCGAGGTCACCGTGCTGTCGGGCACGCACGAGACCACGTACCTCGACCCCGAGCTCGCCAAGCGCCTGATCGCCGCGGGTCGCTGAGGCGACCGGCCCAACCGACAAGGAGAAGCAAATGTCGTCGCATCGCGAAGCCCCCGAGATCAGCAAGGACCCGGTGGCGGACAACGCTGACACCTACGCGTTCGTCAGCCCGGACAAGCCGAACACCGTCACGATCATCACCAACTATGTCCCGCTTCAGGCCCCGCCCGGCGGCCCCAACTTCTTCGAGTTTGGCGACGACGTCCTCTACTCGATCCACATCGACAACGACGGCGATGCGCTGCCGGAGATCACCTACGAGTTCCGCTTCGAAACCAGCCTGCGCAACCCGAACACGTTCCTCTACAACACCGGCCCGATCTCCTCGCTGAGCGATCCCAACTGGAACAAGCGCCAGTTCTATTCGGTCACCCGCGTGGAGGGCAAGAAGACCAGCGTGCTGGCGTCCGGGCTCGCTTGCCCGCCATGCAACATCGGCCCGCGCTCGACGCCGAACTACGCGGCGCTCGGCGCGGCGGCGGTGCATACGCTGGGCGGAGGCCGGGTGGTCTTCGCCGGACAGCGCAACGACCCGTTCTTCGTCGACCTCGGCTCGATCTTCGACCTCGGCGACCTGCGGCCGTTCCAGAACCTGCACCTGATCCCGACCGCGGCGGCCCCGGGCGTCGATGCGACCAAGGCGCTGAACATCCACACGATCGCGATCCAGGTGCCGATCAGCGACCTGACGGCCAACGGCTCGGTGCCGAGCGATGTGATGAGCCCCAAGTCCGTGCTCGGCATCTGGGGCGCCGCGAGCCGGCGCAAGATGCGGGTGGTGGACACCGCCAACGACGAGAAGGCGGAGTCCGGCCCGTGGGTCCAGGTTTCGCGCCTCGGCAACCCGCTGTTCAACGAGGTGCTCGTGCCGCTCGGCCGGAAGGACCGCTGGAACGCCAGCCAGCCCGTCAACGACAAGGACTACGCCGGCGGCGTCACGCACCCCGAGCTCGGCAAGCTCCTGCCGGTGCTCTACCCGAAGGTCTTTCCGAACCTGGCCGCGCTCTCAGCGCCGCGCGCCGATCTGGAGGCGATCCTGCTGACGGGCCTGCCGGCCGGAATCGTGGCGGGCTTCCAGAACAACACCGGCAAGGTCCTCGCCGACATGCTGCGCCTGAACGTGGCGGTCCCGCCGGCCTCGGACCCCAACCCGCTCGGCCTGATCGGCGGCGACGCCGCCGGCTTCCCGAACGGCCGCCGCGTGGCCGACGACGTCGTCACGATCGAGCTGCGAGCGATCGCCGGCGTCACCTACCCGTTGGTCGACAAGAGCTACAAGCCGGATGCGGCGGCGTCGCTGATCACGCAGGGGATCACGCCGTCATCTAGCCGCTACCTCTCGACGTTCCCATACGTGGGGGATCCCTACGACGGCTACGACACGCCGTCGAGCTGAGAGACCGGCGATGCACGAGAACTACTCAGAGCGGCCGCATCCCGAGTACGTGGTGCTCGACATCGGCGGCCAGTTCGGTGCGCTGATCGTCTACACCGATCCCGCGCTGCACGGCACCGAGGTGGAGATCAGCCCGCAGGGCGAGGATTCGAAGCGCAGCCACAAGGATGTGCTGGAGCGCGGTGAGGGCGGCCGGGTCGCCTTCACCGCCGTCTTCGACCGCCTGCCCGAGGGCGAGTACACGCTGTGGACCGACGGCGTGGCCCGCGCGCGCGGCGTGGCTATCAGCGGCGGCGCCGTCGCCGAGGTCGACTGGACCGCCAGCGTGCCGGCGGCCGCGTAACGCCCGCCGGCCGTCACGCCCTGGCCGCGCAAAAACCGCCCGCGGCTGGCGGCTGCGGCAGCGCTGGCCCGCCGCGTCACGGCACGGACGCGACGCCGCAGGCGCGTCAGCGGCGTCGCAACTGGCGGGCCCGCAGGCGCAGCAGCTCGACCAGCTCCGCGGTGGCGAAGAACGGGTCGGCGACGACGCGCCCGTCACTCAGCGAGACTGCCGCCACCGGCCTTTGCATCACGACCCCGAGCAGCACCGGCTCGGCCGGCTGCTGCGTCTGCTCGAGCTCGGCGAGGCGCGCGAGCGCCTGGCGGTCGCAGGCGGTCGCGAGTCGCAGCGTCAACCCCTCCCAGAAGGCCTGCGGCGCTATTGCCTTCTCGCGGCGAGCGGCGCGCAGGCTTGGGCGCCGGCGCGCAGCCTGATCGATGAACTCCTGATGCCGGGCGTTGGCGAGGGCGAGGCTGAGCTGGGAATGCATGACGGCCTCCTGCAAGCGTGATCAACCAATAACCGTCATCAAGTATACGCAGGTTAGCGTCACCAGTCAACCGCTATTGCCGGTTTGCGCAGCGCGGTACAATCGGCACATGCAGCCGATCGATCCCGCGGGCTCCGAGGACGAGCCGCGCCGCGCCGCGCCCGGCAGGCTCGAGCTGGTTCGCCAGTTCATCAACACGGCGGACCTCTACCCCGGCGAGGAACAGCTAAGCGATCTCGACTCGCTGCGCTCGTGGCTGCGAGAGCACGGGCTGATCGGGGCGCGCGAGCGTCTGGCCGCGGGTGACCTGGAGCGCGCGCTCGCGGTTCGCGAGGGGCTGCGCGCGCTGCTCGAGGCGCGCGAGCGTGACGGCGGAGTCGATGCCGCGACGGTGCGCGCGCTCAACGACCACGCGCCCGAGGCGCTGCTTCGCGTCAACTTCAACGACCGCGGCGTGCCCGCGCTCGAAGCGGTCGGCGGCGGGCTGGGTCGGGCGTTTGCCGAGCTCTTCGCGATCATCCAGCTCGCGGAGGTGGACGGGAGCTGGGACCGGCTGAAGGTCTGTGCGGACCACCAGTGCCTGTGGGCGTTCTACGACCAGTCCAAGAACCACTCCCGCAGCTGGTGCAACATGGCCGTCTGTGGCAACCGTGCGAAGGCACGCCAGTACCGCCGGCGCCACCGCGCTCCGGCGGGCGCGAGGAGAGGAGCGAAGAGTTGAGCGCGACGGCGGAGACGGTCAAGGAGCTGCTGGTCGAGCCGGGCAAGCAGGCGCACCTCGACCGGCGCGATCCCGCCTGGGACGGCGGCAAGGAGTTTCGCCACTTCGCGCCCGACGCCGTCAAGGCTGAGGCGCAGGCCGCGCTCTCCCGCAGCGTCGAGCAGTTGGAAGCCGCGCACGAGCTGCTCTGGGCGAGCGACCGCTACGGCCTGCTGATCGTCCTGCAGGCGATGGACGCGGCGGGCAAGGACGGCACGATCCGCCACGTGATGTCGGGTGTCAACCCGCAGGGTGTCGACGTCCACGCGTTCAAGCAGCCCTCCGCGGAGGAGCTGGGACACGATTTCCTCTGGCGCGCCGCCAAGGCGCTGCCCGCTCGCGGCCGGATCGCGATCTTCAACCGCTCGCACTACGAGGACGTGATCGCCGTGCGCGTCCATCCCGAGTGGCTCGACCGCCAGCATCTGCCCGGGCCGCGCGGCGATGCCCTCTGGCAGCAGCGCTACGAGTCGATCAACGACTTCGAGCGCCACATCGACCGCAACGGGACCAAGATCGTCAAGCTCTTCCTGCACGTCTCCAAGCAGGAGCAGCGCAAGCGCCTGCTCGCGCGGCTGGATCACCCAGAGAAGGAGTGGAAGTTCAGCGCCACCGACCTGGCCGAGCGTGCCCACTGGGACGAGTACATGCAGGCGTATGAGGATGCGATCACGGCGACCTCGACACCGTGGGCGCCGTGGCACGTCATTCCCGCCGACCGCAAGCCCCTGATGCGAGCGCTCGCGGCCGGCATCATCGTCGGCGCGGTCTCCTCGCTCGGGCTGTGCTGGCCCGAGGTCAGCGAGGAGGAGCGCGCGGCCAACGCGCGGGCGCGCGAGGCGCTCGAGGCGGAAGCGGACTGACTCCGCAAGCCGCGCGAGGCCGAAGAGGCCTGAATCCGCGTAATCCGCTCGAGGCCGAAGCGGACTGACTCCGCGCGAGGCCGAAGCGGCCTGACTCCGCGCAATCCGCTCGAGGCCGAAGCGGACTGACTCCGCGCGAGGCCGAAGCGGCCTGACTCCGCGCAATCCGCGCGAGGCCGAAGCGGCCTGCATCCGCGCAATCCGCGCGAGGCCGAAGCGGCCTGACTTCGAGTTCTAAGAAGCGTCGGGTTCGGCGACGGCGATGCTGCTTCGCCCGCCCGCCTCGTCCGCCTGTGCGGCGGCCCGTGCGCGGCGGTACTCGTCGACGACGATCTCCGTGAGCTCCTCGACCGAGGTGTCCTTCGTCGGTTTGTCCAGCGCGATGATGCCGTCGGTGATCATGTTCACGCGGTCACAGCTCTCGAGCACGTGAACGTAGTTGTGGAGGATCATGATCATCGAGAGGTTGCCCTCGTCCTTCAGGCGGGCGATCAGCTCGAGGATCATCGCGCCCTCCTTCGCGCCCATCGCCGCGAGCGGCTCGTCGAGCAGGAGGATGTCGGCGTGCGAGTAGACGCCGCGCGCGACGGCGATCGATTGGCGCTGGCCGCCCGAGAGCCGCGCGACGGGTACGTCGAGCCGCGGCAGGTTGATGCCGATGTCGTCGAGCGCCCCGCGGGTCTCCTTCTTCATCCTGCGCTTGTCGAGGAAGGGGAAGCGCCCGCGGCGCTGCTCGCGGCAGAGGAACATGTTCTCGAACACGCTCAGGTCGTCGATCAGCGCCAGGTCCTGGTAGACCACGTCGATCCCGAGCTGCCGGGCGTTCTCGACGCTCTTGGGCTCGTAGGGCTCCCCCTTCAGCCACATCGTCCCTGCGTCCTGCTTCTGGAAGCCGCAGAGGATCTTGATCAGCGTCGACTTGCCGGCGCCGTTGTCGCCGAGCAGGCCGAGCACCTCGCCCTTCTTGAGGTGAAGGCTGACGTCGCGGAGCGCCGTGACCGGGCCGAAGCTCTTGGCGATGTGCTCCACGCGCAGCACGTCGTCCGACGCGCTCGTCGGCGCGACGATGTGCTCCCCGGGTAGCGCCTGGTCAGCCAAGGCCTGACCCCTTTCGCACGCGTCCGACGTAGGTGTTGATCGCCATCGCCAACAGGATCGCGAGGCCGAGGTAGAAGTCGAGGTAGTCGGCGTTGACGCCCTTGATCGCCAGGGCGTCCTGCAGGATGCCGAGGAACAGGGCGCCGATCAGCGCACCGATCACCGTGCCCGCGCCGCCGATCAGGAGCGTGCCGCCGATCACCGCGCAGGCGATCGCCGACAGCGTCAGCACGCCGGCGCCGGAGGGGTCCGGTGTGATCGAGCTGGTGCGGATGGCCTCGAGGATGCCGACGATGCCGGCCAGGGTGCTGCAGACCATGAAGTTTCGGATCACGACCCAGCGCACGCGCACGCCGGCCTCGGCGGCGCCGAGCTTGTTCGAGCCGACCGCGATCGTGTGCGTACCCCAGCTCGTCTGCGTCAGCACGACGTGCATGATCGCGACGATGATCAGCGCCCAGATCAGCTCCGAGTAGGTGCCGGCGCCGAACACGCTGGCGAAACTGGAGAGGCTGTTGCTCGTGGCCGATCCTGCCAGCTGCGATCCGGGCGCCGTGACCTGCTCGGCGTGGGAGATGATCAGCGTGAAGCCCTCGAGCGTGAACAGCGTGCCCAGCGTCGTGATGAACGAGCTGATCCCGACGATCATCGTGATCAGCCCGTTGACGAGGCCGATCGCGGTGCACGCCACGAAGCTGATCAGCACCGCCACGAGCAGCGGCACGTGGCCGTTGGCGAGCTCGTAGTAGAGGTAGGGCGCGAAGAGGTAGACGCCGCCGATCGAGAGGTCGATCTCGCCGTTGATCATCAGGAACACCTCGCCGACGGCGAGGATTGCGTACGGCGCGAAGTATGGGATCAGCGCCTGGAGGTTCTCGGTGCCGGTGAAGGCCGATGAGAGCGTGGCGATGAAGTACACGGTCAGAAGGACCGTGACGACGGTGATGCTGCCCTCTCGCGCGATCAGGAAGCGTTTCGCCAGTGCCAGTGGCGTGCCAGCACTACGGGGGGCCCGGCGCTTGGGCGCGGGACCCCCCGTGGGAGCGGCAGCGGGTGAGCCGCTGTCAATCGTGCTGGACATTTCCTAGCGTCTTGCGAGCGGCTCTACTGCAACTTTCGTCAGGCCTTGGCGACGCCCGGCGCCGAGCCGGTGCCCTCGTAACGGCTCTTCGTGCTGCTGTAGGGCACGACCGTGGTCGGGTTCAGGAACTTCAGGCCGGTGTCCACGTCGGCGATTCCGCTCAGGCCACCTGAGGCCTTGTAGAGGAACAGCTCGAGGATCGGCAGGAAGCCCTGCAGGTACGGCTGCTGGTCGATCGTGAACTGACCGTAGCCGGCCGCGAGGAGCTCCTCGGTGATCGGCGTGAGGTCGTAGCCGCCGCAGGCAACCTTGCCCTTGAGGCCGTACTTCTTGATCGTCTGGAAGCAGCTCTGCGTGCTGCCGCCGTCGACCGCGAAGATGCCCTTGTAGGTCTTGTGGCCGGGCCAGAAGGCCTCGATCGTGGTCAGCTCCTGCGGCACGGCGGCGCCGGTCGCGGTCACCGTGTACTTCGTCGACGTGCCCTTCAGCACCGACTCGGCGCCGTCGATACGCGGCTGGATGTTCGCCGAACCCGGCGTCGCGATGAACAGCGCGACGGTGCCGGAGGGAACCAGCGTCCTGATGTGGGCGCCCATCTGCTGCCCGGAAACGAACAGGTCCTGCCCGATGTAGGCGAGACGGCCGTTCGGCTCGTCAGCGTTGTAGGAGAGCACCGGGATGCCCTTGCCGAGGGCGTTCTTGGTGGGCCCGGTGAACGCGTTCGGGTCGATCATCGCGCAGGCGATGCCGTCGACGCCCGCCGCGATCGCGGTGTTGAACGCCGAAACCATCTGCGGCACGTTGCTCGATGCCGAGCCGGTCCACTGATACGAGCAGCCGAGCAGCGAGCATGCGTCAGATGCGCCGTACTGGGTCGGGGTGAAGAACGGGTTCGTCGTGACGTGGTTGACCATCGTGAACTTGTACGTCGTGGTCACGCCGAAAATCGAGGCGCCCGACGCGGCACGCGCGGTGCTCGACGCGAACGCCGAAACCGGGCTGCCGAGTGTCAAGCCCGCGAGCGCGCCGGCGCCGGCGGTGAGGGCGGTGCGGCGGGTGACCGCGCGAGCCTTGGTTTGGGGAGTCTCCGGCTTCTTGGAGTCCAACCACTCGAGGCGCTCAAGAGCCTCGCCTGCTACGTCGTGAATGTCTGACATAACTTCTCCTCCTCAACGCCTGAGCGTCGCTAGCCGGGAACACCCCGGTGTGTTTGTTCGACTGCGAATCGTGGCCCCAATCCCCCAGCTCCATGCGGGCCCGGCATGGTGCGCGTTCTCCACCCTGATTCTAGGCGTCCGACCTCGGTGCGTGCGCCGGCTCGACCGGCACTCCGCCAACCGCAATCCGAGCGCATTCGCGCACAATCGCACAAAACGCGCAGAATCGCTAGTTCGAACGGGTCGTGGTCGCATTGGGCAGACCCTCCGTCGTTTGCGCGAGGGTCGCCAAGGAGCATCACCCGGGGATCGCCCGGGGGCATCCGTGGAATGGCGCAGCGCCGGTGTGGCCTTTCCGCACCCGCCCCGGCGGCTGCTCGCCCGGCGGGCCCCGCCGCCCGCGCCTGCGCCCGGCCGCCGGCGGCTAGGTAGAGTCCCGCAGCGATGAGGGTCGTCGTCACAGGCGGCAGCGGCAAGGTCGGTCGCGCGGTCGTGCGCGAACTGCTGGAGCGCGGTCACGAAGTGCTCAACGTCGACCGCAGCGCGCCCGATCCGGCGAGCGCGGCCGCGCAGGCGCCGTTCCTGCCCGCCGATCTGACCGACTACGGCCAGACGCTCGAGGCGCTGAGCGGCGCCGAGCTGATGTCCGCGACCGAGGCGGTCGTGCATCTCGCGGCGATCCCATCGCCGACCCATGCCACTCCGGACGTCGTCTTCTCGACCAACATCCGCAGCACGCACACGGTGTTCGCCGCGGCCGTCCGCCTCGGCCTGCGCCGCGTCATCTGGGCGTCCAGCGAGACGACGCTCGGCACGCCGTTCCCCACGCCCCCCGACTACACGCCGGTCGACGAGAGCCATCCGCTGCGGCCCGAGTCCTCCTACGCGCTCTCCAAGGTCCTCGGCGAGGAGATGGCCCGCCAGTTCTCGCGCTGGAGCGGGATCCCCTTCGTCGGCCTGCGCTTCTCGAACGTGATGGAGCGCGCCGACTACGCCGAGTTCCCGTCCTGGTGGGAGGACCCCCGGATCCGCAGCTGGAACCTGTGGAGCTACGTCGACGAGAGCCACGCCGGCCAGAGCGTGCGCCTCGCACTCGAGGCCGGCACGCAGGGCGCGCAGGCCTTCATCGTCGCCGCGTCCGACACGGTCATGCGACGGGCGAGCCGCGAGCTGATGGCCGAGGTCTACCCCGGCGTCCCGGTCGCCGATCGCGTCGCCGAGCACGGCACGCTGCTCGACATCGAGGCCGCCCGCCACACGCTCGGCTACGACCCGCAGTTCAGCTGGCGCGAGCTTTTCTAGGGGGCTCCGCCTGCCGGCTTCGCCCGGCTGGATTTCGCGCGGTGAGCGCCGTCGCCCGGCGGGCGCACGCCCCACGCCGCGCCGAACCGCCCGTCCCTCAGAGTCCGCCCGCGAGCCGGTGGTAGACCTGGTTCCAGCGCACCTCGTTGGCGAAGTCGCGGCTGCGCGTGTGTTCGTCGATCAGCAGCAGCTCGAGCCCCGCGATCGTGGCGAAGTCGACCAGCGTCTCGGTGGCGAGCGCCGCGCTGAAGACGCTGTGGTGCGGTCCGCCCGCGATCAGCCACGCCTCGGCGGCCGTGGCGAAGTCGGGCCGCGGCTTCCAGACGGCGTGTGCGACGGGCAGCTTCGGCAGCTCCGCCGGCGGCTCGATCACGTCGATCTCGTTGGCGAGCAGGCGGAAGCGGTCGCCCAGGTCGAGCATCGAGAACATGAACGCGGGCCCGGGCGCCGCGTCGAAGACGAGCCGGACCGGGTCCTCGCGCGCGCCGATCGAGAGCGGATGGATCTCGCAGCGCGGCCGGGCAGCCGCGATCGACGGGCAGACCTCGAGCATGTGCGAGCCCAGTACCAGCGGCACCTCGCCGGCGAGGTCGTAGGTGTAGTCCTCCATGAACGAGGTTCCTCCCGCCAGCCCCGTCGCCATCAGCTTGACGATCCGCACGAGCGCCGCGATCTTCCAGTCGCCCTCGCCGCCGAAGCCGTAGCCGTCGGCCATCAGCCGCTGCACCGCGATCCCCGGCAGCTGGCGCAGGCCGTGCAGCTCCTGGAAGTTGTCGGTGAAGGCGCCGTAGCCACCGGCGCCGAGGAACTCGCGCAGCGCCGCCTCGATCCGCGCCGCGACCACCAGCGACTCCCGGCGCTCACCGTCGCTGCGCAGCTCCGCCGCCAGCTCGTAGCTGTCCTCGTACTCGGCGATCAGCGCCTCGACCGTGTCGTCGCCGAGCGCCTCCATCACCTCGACGAGGTCGCCCACGCCGAAGCCGCTGACCGTGATGCCGAGGCGCAGGTGCGCCTCGACCTTGTCGCCCTCGGTCACCGCGACGTCGCGCATGTTGTCGCCGAGCCGCGCGACGGTCAGCTGCCCGGCCTCGTGCCAGCCGCACGCCGCGCGCGCCCAGTGGCCGATCCGGGCGAGCGTCGCCTCGTCGGACCAGTGGCCGGCGACGGTCTTGCGCGCCAGCCGCATGCGCGTCTCCAGGAACGCGAACTCGCGGTCGCCGTGCGCGGACTGGTGCGTGTTCATGTACTGCATGTCGATCTGCGCCCACGGCAGCGCGCGGTTGAACTGGGTGTGCAGGTGCAGCAGCGGCTTGTCGAGGACGCTCAGCCCGGCGATCCACATCTGCGCCGGCGAGAAGGTGTGCATCCAGAGGATCAGGCCGACGCAGTCGTCGGCCGCGTTGGCCTCCAGGCACAGCCGCCGGATCGCCTCCGGCGTGGTGGCCGTCGGGCGCAGCACGACGCGGACCGCCAGCGCGTCCGCGGCGTCGAGCGCGCCCGCGATCTCGCGCGCGTCGGCGGCGACGGTGGCCAGCACCTCCTCGCCGTACATCTCCTGGCTGCCCGCCACGAACCACAGTTCGTACTGCCCCAACGGCTTCGAACCGGCGCTCATCCTGGAACCTCCCCGTTCGGCCGCGCGCGGTGCGTGCGCTGGCCATAGACGTTCTGATAGCGGTCGTGGAGCGCGTCGATGTCGGCCTGGTCGAGGCGCGCCGGCGCGCCGAGCGAGCCGGCGAGCAGCACCGTGCGCGCGACGTCCTCGCACATCACCGCCGACTTGACGGCGTCGCGGGCGCTCGCGCCGACCGTGAAGACGCCGTGGCTGCGCATCAGCACAGCCGGCGAACGGCTGCCGCGCAGGGTCTCGACGATCCCCACGCCGATCTCCTCGCCGCCGATCCGCGCGAACGGGCCGACCGGGATGTCGCCGCCGAACTCGTCCGCCATCGCCGTCAGCACGCACGGGATCGCCCGCCCGTGAACCGCCCACGCGGTCGCGTACGGGCTGTGGGTGTGCGCGACGGCGCCGACCGCGGGCATCGCCCGGTAGACGTACGCGTGCGTGGCGGTGTCGCTCGACGGCGAAAGCTCGCCCTCGACGACGTTGCCAGCCAGGTCGACGAGCACCATCGACTCGGCGCTCAGGTCGTCGTAGGCGACGCCGCTCGGCTTGATCACGAACAGCTCGCGCTCCGGCACGCGGGCCGAGATGTTGCCGCTGGTCCAGGCGACCAGGCCGCTTCGGACCAGCTCGCGGTGCAGCTCCGCGACGCTCGCCCGCAGCTCCGCGATCGTGCTCGCCGCGCTCAACGCCCCGACTCCCGCGCCGCGCGTTCGCGGATCGCCTGCAGCGTGCGCATCAGCGAGCGCTGGTCGCGGCCGAAGTGGTCGTGCAGGCTGCCGTAGAGCGCATACAGCTCATCGTAGGCGTGCGCGCGCGCCGCGTCGGGCGTGTAGACGTTGCTGCGCAGCTTCCCCATCGCCTGCGCCGCGGCGTAGATGTCGGCGTGCACGCCGGCGGCGACCGCCGCGTGCAGCGCCGAGCCGAGCGCCGGGCCCTGCTCGGAGTCGATCACGCTGATCGGGCGCCCGATCACGTCGGCGTAGCACTGCATCAGCGGCGCGTTCTTGAGCAGGCCGCCGGCGGCGATGAACTCGCGCACCGGCACGCCCGCGTCGTCGAAGGTGTCGATGATCTTGCGCGCGCCGAACGCCGTCGCCTCGACCAGCGCGCGGTAGATCTCGTGGGCGCGCGTGGCGAGCGTCATGCCGACGAGCACGCCGCTCAGCTCGTGGTCGACCAGCACGGAGCGGTTGCCGCTCCACCAGTCGAGTGCGATCAGGCCGTGCTCGCCGACCGCCTGCGCGGCGCCGAGCGCGGTCAGGTGCTCGTGCACGCCGATCCGCAGCGCCCGCGCCTGCTCGTGGTAGACGGGCGGCACGGCGTGCTTGACGAACCAGGCGAAGATGTCGCCGACGCCGCTCTGCCCGGCCTCGTAGCCCCACTGGCCGGCGACGATGCCGCCGTGGACGACGCCGCACATCCCGGGCACCTCCGCGAGCGACTCGCCGACCATCACGTGGCAGGTGGAGGTCCCCATGATCGCGACCATCCGGCCCGGCTCGGTCACGCCGGCCGCCGGCGCGGTGACGTGCGCGTCGACGTTGCCGACGGCGACCGCGATGCCTTCGCGCAGTCCCGTCCAGGCCGCCGCCTGCGCGCTCAGCGAGCCGGCTCGCGCGCCGAGCTGGGCGAGCGCCGGGCTGAGCTTCGCCGCCGGGAAGCCCGCGAACGCCGGGTTCAGCGCGGCGAGGTAGTCGTCGGCGGGGTAGCGGCCGTCCTGGTAGATGCCCTTGTAGCCGGCGGTGCAGGCGTTGCGCAGCTCGACGCCGCAGAGCTGCCAGATGATCCAGTCCGCCGCCTCGACGAAGCGGTCCATCGCCGCGTACACGCCGGGGTCCTCCTCGAGGATCTGCAGCGCCTTCGCGAACTCCCATTCGGAGGAGATCCGCCCGCCGTAGCGCCCCAGCCACGGCTCGCCGCGCGCCGCCGCGACGTCGGTCACGCGGTCGGCCTGCCCCTGGGCGGCGTGGTGGCGCCACAGCTTGACCCAGACGTGGGGGTGCGCGCGCCACTGCTCGACGCGGCACAGCGGCGTGCCGTCGGCCAGTACCGGCAGCACCGTGCAGGCGGTGAAGTCGGTGCCGATGCCGACCACCGCCGCGGGGTCGATCCCGGCCGTGGCGACAGCCGCGGGCACCGCCTCGCGCAGCACCTCGATGTAGTCGTCGGGGTCCTGCAGCGCCCAGTTGGGCGGGAGCGGCGCGCCGGTCGCGGCCAGCTCCTCGCTCATCACGCCGTGCGGGTAGGGGTGCTCCGCGTCGCCCAGCTCCGCGCCGTCCGCGGCGCGCACGACCACCGCGCGCCCGGAGAGGGTTCCGAAGTCCACTCCGATCACGTAGCGCGCAGGATCAGGCATCGCGTCAGCTCACACTAGCGCGCCCAGCCGCCCGGCCTTCGACTCGCCCCCGGCCGCTCAGGCCCCCAGCAGCAGCTCGAGCATCAGCTGGTCGGCGGCCTCGTGGTGGCGGCCCTCCCGGCTCGACAGAAGCTCCGAGAAGTCCTCGCCGCGCAGCGCCTCGAGCACCTCGCGCGAGAACGCCGGGGTCGGCTCGGCGAGCTGGCCGGCGCCGGCCGTCTCGCACGCCGCGCGGATCGCCGGGTCGGCGTCGAACGCGGCGGCCTTCGCCGCGAGGATCTTGTAGTTGCGGATGCAGCCGCGCGCGAACTGGGCGTAGACGTCGACGTCGTCCTCGCTGCGGAACGCGCGCGCGTCGAAGGCGCGCGGGCCCTCGTAGCCGGAGCGCTCCAGCAGCCGCACGGTCAGGAACGCCTCCTTGAGGTCCTCGGCGCCGAAGCGGAAGTCCTGGTCGTAGCGTGGCCCGTTCTGCGAGTTCAGGTCGATGTGGAACAGCTTGCCGGCCCACAGCGCCTGCCCGACGGCGGCGGAGAACGACAGCCCGGCCATCGACTCGTGCGCCATCTCGGGGTTCACGCCGATCATCGACGGGTGCGCGAGCGTCTCGATGAAGTGCAGCATGTGGCCGGTCGTCGGCAGGTAGATGTGGCCGCGCGGCTCGTTCGGCTTGGCCTCGAGCGCGAGGCGCATGTCGTAGCCCTGGTCGAGCACGTACTGGCAGACGAAGTCGACGCCCTCGCGGTAGCGGTCGAGCGCGACGCGCGGGTCGCGCGCGGCGGCTGACTCGACGCCCTCGCGCCCGCCCCACATCACGAAGATCGGCGCGCCCAGTTCGGCGCCGATGTCGATCGCCGCGCACGTCTTGCGCAGCGCGAAGCGCCGCACCGCCGGGTCCGCGGCGGTCAGCGCGCCGTCCTTGAAGACGGGCTGGAAGAACAGGTTCACGGTCGTCATCGACACGCACAGCCCGGCGTTCGCGACGGCCCTGCCGAAGCTCGCGACGATCCGGTCGCGGTCGGCGGCCGAGGATCCGAACGGCACCAGGTCGTCGTCGTGGAAGGAGACGCCCCAGGCGCCCACCTCGGCGATCCGCGTCAGCATCTCCTCCGGCTGGATCGGCGGCCGCGTCGGCAGGCCGAACGGGTCGCCGCCGCGGTGGCCGACGGTCCACAGCCCGAAGCTGAAGCGATCATTCGGCGTTGCTGCGTAAGGGTCGTCCATCACGGTTCCTTTGATCTGTTGGGCAGGCGAGCGAAGTCCGGTCGCGGCGCGCAGTCCTGCGCGCCGCGCGCCCGGAGGTATAGCCGTTTCAGTCTGCCGGCGGGCCCTCGTCCGCAAGCAGCGTGAGCAGCTCGCCGGGGCTTCGCGCCAGCACGTCGACGCCGGCGCCCTCCAGCTCCGCGACGCTGCCGATGCCCCAGGTGACGCCGATCACGGGCAGCCCGTGCGCGCGGGCCCCCTCGACATCGAAGGAGCGGTCGCCGACCATCGCGGGGCGCCGCCGGCCGCGCGCGGCGAGCGCCGCGATCGCGCGCCCGACGATCGCCGCCTTGTCGTCGCTGGAGTCGTTGCTCGCGGCGGCCTCGACCACCACGAAGTAGCGCTCGAGCCCGAGCGCCTCGAGCAGCGGCTGCGTGAAGAGCACCGACTTCGACGTCGCGAGCGCCAGCGGGAGGCGCGCCGACAAGGTCTCCAGCACGGGCACGATCCCGTCGATCGCGCGCGTCGCCGTCAGGTACACGGCGGCGTAGTGGCGCCGGTAGGTGGCGACGATCGCGTCGATCTCCGGCGAGCCCTCCGGCGCGCCGGTCAGCTCGCGAAAGGCGGTGAAGGTGGGCGGGCCGATGTAGTGGCGGAGGCTCTGCGCCGGCCGCGGCGCCAGGCCGTGCTCGACGAGCGCCGCGTTGATCGAGCCGGTGACCGCCTCGTGGGAGTCGACGATCACGCCGTCGAAGTCGAAGATCAGCGCGTCGGCGGCGATTCGCTCCACCCACGCATCATCGCGCAGCCGCCGCGCCGCTCGGCCTGACGCTGCGGGCGCTCGCCCTAGCCGCCGTCCTGCGCGGCCGTCGGGATTGGCGCGACCGTCGGGACCGAGCCGGGCAGGAGAGCCGCGAGTCGTGGGACGAGCGGCGGGAACGGGGACAGGTCGAAGTAGCGTGCCCAGCCCGCGAGAAGTCCCGTTTCGTGATCGTCGCCGTTGATCGCCAGATTCAGCGCGCAGGGCGAGACCTGCGGGCCGCTGAGACCGCTGAGGCCGTAGGCGAGCTGGACGCTCGCCAGCGGTGGGCCGCGGCGGCGGGAGCGGAACGTGAGCTGCACGGTCACGAGGTCGAGGCCCATCTGGCAGCCGAAGGACCCGGCGGGGGGAGCGAGCGGCAGCCGGTTCAGCAGCGCCGCGACCTTGCGGATCCTGCTCGCGGAGGTGATCACGACCGGGCGCAGGTCGATCGGCGACGCCGAGTTCACCCGGTTCAGCCGGGTGCTGACGCTGAGTTCGCGGGCTCCGGGAGGGATCTGCTCCGAGTCCCCTCTCGGTGAGATGAAGCTGACGGCGGCGTACGCGAGCACGCCGGTCTGATGGTCGGCGAGCGGCGCCACGGCGACGATCAGCTGCCGACCGCCGAAGTGGTTCGTGACAGCCGGCCACTGGAACACCGCCTCCACCGTGGCGAGCTGGGCCGTGGCGGAGAACGACGGGCTCTGCGGGCCGTAGCCAAAGAAGTGGGCGGACGTCGCGCCGCGCGGGCGAAATCGCTTCACGAACGCGGACACGCTCTGCGGCGACGCGCGAACCGTCCACCACTCGCGCGCCGTGACCAGGCTCGAACGGTCGTAGGGAGCCGTTCCCGGGTAGCGGTTGATGGGCAGGATCACGGCACGGCCGTCCTGGACGTCGTCGCAGCACGGATCGAGCAGCCCGCCATCGCCGTGCGGCTCAACCGCCGAGCGGGTCGCGCCGGCCGGGAGTCGCAGGTGTCCCAGGAGCGATCTCGCCTGCACGCGCGCCGACGCCGACGCGCTCGGAGCGGCCGGCGGCGTCGATGACCCGCCCCCGATCGCGGCCGCCACGCCGCCGGCGGCCCCGGCCGCCAGCACGGCCACCAGCGTCAGACGCCCCCGCCGCACGTTTCCCCGCCCCCTACCGCTCCAGCACCCGCGCCCCCGGCCCGGGCCGCACCTCCGTCGCGCCCTCCGGCGCGACCGCGCCGGAGGGCAGCAGGCCGAGCACGCTGCCGCCGAAGCCGCCGCCCATCAGCCGCGCGCCCGCCGCGCCGCCGGCGTGCAGCAGCTCGACGGCGGCGTCGAGCTCGGGTGTCGATACCTCGTAGAGGTCGCGCAGGCTGGCGTGCGAGGCGTCGAGCAGCGCCCCGACCGCCGGTAGGTCGCCGCGCGAGAGCGCCTCCACGCAGGCGTCGACGCGGGCGTTCTCCTCGTAGATGTGGCGCGCGCGGCGGTCGAGCGGCGCCGGCAGCGCGTCCAGCATCGCGGGCTCCAGCTCGCGCAGGCTCGAGATCCCGAGCGCCTCGCAGGCCTCGCCGCATTCGCGGCGGCGGTCGTTGTAGCCGGACTCCGCGTGCGAGTGGCGCACGCCCGAGTCGAGCGTGACGAGCCGCCAGCCGTCGAGCTCGAGCGGGACCGGTTCGATCACGCCGGAGCGGAAGTCGATCCGCATCGCCGAGTGCTCGCGCCCGCACAGCGACGCCAGCTGGTCGAGCAGCCCGGTGTTCGCGCCGACCCACTCGTTCTCGACGCGCGAGCAGATCCGCGCGAGCGGCCAGGGCGGCACGACGTCGGCGTCGGCGAGCGCCAAAAGGGCGAGGCAGAGCGCGACCTCGAGCGCCGCGGACGAGGAGAGCCCGGCGCCGCGCGCGATCGTGCCCTCGATCTCGAGGCTCGCGCCGCGCAGCGGCAGCCCGGCCGCGGCCAGCTCGGCGGTCGCGCCGCGCACGAAGGCGCGCCAGCCGCCGGGCGACGGCGACTCGCCGCCGAGCATGTAGGTGTCGGTCGCGTCGAGGTCGACGGCGTGGGCGTGGATCGTCTGGTCACCGGTCGCGGTGGCGTCGACGCGGACGCCGGCGTCGATCGCGAACGGCAGCGCGAGCCCGTCGTTGTAGTCGGTGTGCTCGCCGATCAGGTTGACGCGCCCCGGCGCGAAGGCCGCGACGTGGCCGGGCATCATCGCCATCAGCCGATCGCCTCCCGCAGCCTGGCCGCCGAGTCCTCCGGCAGCACGTCCATGATGAAGGTGCCGGCGCCCTGTTCGCAGCCCGCGAGGTACTTGAGCTTGGTGGCGGTTCGCAGCGGCGGGTAGAACTCGACGTGCAGGTGGCCGGCGAGCTCGCCGTCGGTCGGCGCCTGGTGCACCACCATCACGTAGGGGAACGGCCGGTCGAACACACGGTCGAAGCCGCGCGTGACGGCCTGCAGCGCGCTCGCCAGCGACGCCAGCTCGCGTGGCGTGCACTGCACGAGGCTCGGCCGGTGCTCGCGCATCACGACGTGGCACTCGTAGGGCCAGCGCGCGGCGAACGGCACGTAGGCGACGATGTCGTCGTCGACGTGCACGACGCGCTCGCCGTCCGCCAGCTCGCGCGTCGCCAGCGTGCAGGTGGCGCAGCCGCCGAGCCGCTCGTCGGCGGCCAGCTCGAGCGCGGGGACCGGCGGCAGCAGCGGGAAGGCGTAGATCTGGCCGTGCGGGTGGTGCAGCGTCGTGCCGACCTCGACGCCGCGGTTCTCGAAGATCATCACGTAGCGCACGTCGGGGCGCGCCCCCAGCTCCTCGTAGCGCTGGCGCCACACCCACATCAGCGCCTCCGCGCGCGCGGGCTCGAGGCCGGCGAAGGAGCCGCGATGGTCGTCGGTGTAGACGACGACCTCGGCCGCGCCCGCCGGCGCCTCGAAGCTCGGGAAGAGGTTGTCGAAGACGACGATCTGGAATTCCGGGAACGGGATCTCGGTCGGCGCTCCGCCGGGCCTCGTCGGATCGAGCGGGCAGTGGTCCTCGGGCGGCAGGAACGTCCGGTCCTGGCGGTCGACGGCGTAGACGACCTCCTCGCCGCGCAGCTCGTTGTAGCGCCGCAGGCTCACGAGCGCGGAGGCTCGTCGGCGCGATCGAAGCGGATCAGCGCGCGCCCGTCCTCCTTGACGGTCCGCCGCACGATCAGCGGCCCGTAGCGCTCGGTCGGCTCCTCCTCCGCGGGCGCGCGCTGCGGTGGTTCCTCCGCGGAGCTGGGCATGAGGGAGGTATATCCACCTTTGGGGACGGGTGGGTGCATGCACCCACCCGCGGGAGGTCGCATGCGACCTCCCGGCGATCGGTGCATGCACCGATCGCTAAAGGCTCAGAGGGCGGCCGAGGAGGGGCGGCTGCGGACCACGCCGGCGCTTGCGGCGCGCGCCTGCGGGAAGGTCACGAGCCGGCGCGCGTCCTCGTCCCACAGCTTCAGCCGCGTGGCGCGCAGGCCGTCCCAGATCGTCAGCGTCGGCACGCTCGCGAAGACCGGGTTGGAATCGTGCGCGGCCTGCAGGTTGTAGTTGGGGATCCGCGAGTTGAGGTGGTGGACGTGGTGGAGCCCGATGTTGCCGGTGAAGAACTGCAGGATCTTCGGCAGCTTCAGGTAGGAGCTGCCGCGCAGCGCCGCGTCGGCGTAGGTCCAGCCGGTGTTGCGCTCCCAGTAGGTGTCCTCGAACTGGTGCTGCACGTAGAACAGCCAGATCCCGGCCGCGCCCGCCAAAAGCGCCGGCGGTCCCTGGATCAGCAGGTAGTCGCGCCAGCCGATCAGCAGGCAGGCGCCGGCGACCAGCACCGCGAGCGTGAGGTTCGTCAGCTGCACGCTGTGGCGGATCCGCGGGCGCGCGTTGCGGGGCACGATCCGCGGCGCGAGGATCATCGCCCCGAGCGGCCCGAGCCCGAACATGATCAGCGGGTTGCGGAACAGGCGGTACGACAGCCGCCCGCGCCAGTCGCGGGCGTTGTATTCCGCGACCGTCAGCGTCGGCACGTCGCCCTGGCCGCGGCGGTCGAGGTCGGCGGCGGTGGCGTGATGGATGGCGTGGTTGTGGCGCCAGTTCGCGAACGGCGCGAAGACCAGCACGCCGAGCGCGCTGCCGAGCACCTGGTTGCCGCGCTTGGTCGGCAGGTAGGAGCCGTGGGTGCAGTCGTGGAAGACGATGTAGGTGCGCAGCAGGAAGCCCGCCGCGAGCACGCCGATCCCGAGCGTCAGCAGGTAGGAGACGCGCAGCGAGTAGTACATCGCGACCAGCAGGCCGAGGTAGGGCACGAGCGAGGTGAACAGGCCGGCGATGCTGCGCGGCACGCTCGCGCGCGCGAACGGCGCGAGTTCGGCGGTCCAGTAGGCGCCGCGTTCGCGGGCCTCCTGCGCTGCGTCTCCGGGCTCCCGGCCGCCGTGATCGTCGATCCCGTCGGGCGCGGTCGTCTCTAGGACCATCGGCCCCTTTCCAGGGTGCTGGCGAAGGCCGGCCAGGACGGCAGCGCCCGCACGGACGCGCGACAAGCGTACACGCCAGGGTGGCGCGCGTCCATTGGGGAAGCGGGGCCCTGAGGGGAAAACCCGCAATAGACTGGGCGGCGATGAGCGTGACCGATGATGTGCTGACGGCGGAGGCGGTGGAGTTCCTGACGCTCCTCTCGCGCGAGTTCGGCGCCCAGCGCGAGGAGCTGCTCGCGGCCCGCCACGAGCGCGCGCTGGCGCTGCGGGCCGGCGAGCTGCCGGACTTCCTGGCGGCGACCGCCTCGGTGCGCGCCGGCGATTGGCGCGTGCCGCCCGCGCCCGCGGACCTCGCCGACCGGCGCGTCGAGATCACCGGCCCGACCGACCGCAAGATGGTGATCAACGCGCTGAACTCCGGCGCGCGCGTGTTCATGGCGGACTTCGAGGACTCCAACTCGCCGACCTGGACCAACATGCTCGAGGGCCAGCGCAACCTCAGCGACGCGATCGCGCGCACGATCCGCCTGCAGACGCCGGAGAAGACCTACGAGCTGAACGACCGCGTCGCGACGCTGCTCGTGCGCCCGCGCGGCTGGCATCTGGTGGAGCGCCACCTGGAGATCGACGGTGCGCCGGTCTCCGCCTCGCTGTTCGATTTCGGCCTCTACCTGCTGCGCAACCACGAGGCGCTCGCGGCGCTCGGCTCGGGCCCGTACCTTTATCTGCCGAAGCTCGAGTCGCACCTGGAGGCGCGCCTGTGGAACGCCGTCTTCGAGCGCGCGCAGGACCTGCTCGGGATCCCGCGCGGCACGATCCGCGCGACGGTGCTGATCGAGACGATCCTCGCCGCCTTCGAGATGGAGGAGATCCTGTTCGAGCTGGGACCGCACGCGACCGGGCTGAACGCGGGCCGCTGGGACTACCTCTTCAGCGTGATCAAGAAACTCGGCCACCGCCCCGAGTTCGTGCTGCCGGACCGGGCCGCGGTCGGCATGGGCGTCCCCTTCATGCGCGCCTATGCGGAGCTCCTGGTCGCGAGCTGCCATCGCCGCGGCGCCCACGCGATCGGCGGCATGGCGGCCTTCATCCCCTCTCGCCGCGACCCGGAGGTCAACGCCGTCGCCCTCGCGAAGGTGCGCGAGGACAAGGAGCGCGAGGCCTCGCAGGGCTACGACGGCACCTGGGTCGCCCACCCGGATCTGGTGCCGGTCGCGCTCGAGGTCTTCGACCGCGTGCTCGGCGCCCGCCCCAACCAGCTCGAGGTGCTGCGCGAGGACGTCGTGCCCGACGCCCGCGCGCTGCTCGACGTCGCCGCGACCCCCGGCGAGGTGACGCTGGAGGGGCTGCGCAACAACGTCTCGGTCGGCATCCAGTACCTCGCGGCCTGGCTCGCCGGCTCGGGCGCGGTCGCGATCTTCAACCTGATGGAGGACGCCGCGACCTCCGAGATCTCGCGCGCCCAGGTCTGGCAGTGGCTGCGCGACGGCCGCTTCACCCCCGAGCAGGTCGCGCAGGTGACCGACGAGGAGCTGGCGAAGCTCGGCGACGGCTACGAGCAGGCCCGCGCGCTGTTCGACCAGGTCGCGACCGGCGAGGAGTTCGTCGAGTTCCTCACCCTGCCGGCCTACGAGCTGCTGGGGCGGTTGCCGGGTAGGCGGGGTGGGCGCTAGCCGCTGACCAGCCGAAGCTCGCCGGCGCTCGCCCGGCGCAGCCTGCGCGCGAACGGATGACCGACTGGGGAGAACCGGCGCCGCGGCAGGACGATCACATCGAACGTGCGCGTCGCGGCCCACGCGTGCAGCGGCGGATCCTGCCCGCCGACGAGGCTCCTGAAGGTTGTTGTCGCTGCCGCGGCGTCGCCGAGGATCGCGCGCGCCTGCGCCAGGTCGCGCTCGGCCTCGTCGCGGACCACGCAGTTGACGACCTCGACGCCCGGGCCGCGGTTGCAGCAGTGCGGCTGAACGCTCTGCGGCGCGAGCGTCACGACCGTCAGGGCGGTGTCGGCGCCGCCCAGCGCGGCCGCTTCGCGCAGCGCCGCGGCGCCGCCGGCGCCCGGCTCGTACAGCACGAGAACCCGCGCCGGTGCCCGCGCGCTCGCCGGAGCGCGGCCGAACGCGTCGCTGGCGTCGTCGGTCGTGGCGGCGCGGTGGGTGGAGAGGACGGTCATCTTGTGGGGGATCGCTCGCCTTGCGAAGAGTACGAGATGGTCGCGCGAGCGTTACATCGTTGGCCTCGGCGCCTGGACTCACGCCGTCGCCGTGATCACGCGCAGACCCGGTATGCGGCGGAAGTGGGAGCCGTTGCGCGTCGCGACGGCGAGTCCGTGGGCGACCGCCGTCGCCGCGATCCAGAGATCGTGGGCGCCGACCGGCTCGCCGCGCTCGGCCAGGCCCGACCAGATCTCGGCGTGGATCCGCGCGACCGGCTCGGTGATGGGAATCGCCTGAAGGGAGGCGAGGAGATGCTCGACAAACGCAAGCCGGCGCGCCCGCGCCGCGCCGCGCGTGCGAAGGGTCCCGTGCAGCAGCTCGCTGACGGTGATCACGCTGATCGCGCGCTCCTCCTCGCCGAGCAGCGCTTCGACCGCGGCGTCCCCGCGCTCGAGGTCGATCAGCAGATCGGTGTCGATCAGGACGGCCACGGATCACCCGGCAGCGGTCCCGCGCTCGCGCGAACCGCGCGCAGATCGTCGCCGAACTCGGCGTCGGGGCTGGGAGCGGCCGCGAGGATCTCCCGGAAGCGCGCCGCCGAGACGAAACGCGTCTGCGGCGGGCGGATCACCGCAACGGCGGCGCCGCTGCGCGTCAGCTCGATCTGTTCGCCCGCGGCGACGCGGTTGAGGACCTCGGAGAAGTTGCGCGCCGCTTCGGTGGCGGTCATGCGGGACACCCTCGGGAGTGTATCGGATAAATCAGACTGCGTTGGGTGGATGGCCATGGGAGCTGTTCCGACAGGGACCATGCAAACGGGACGGCGTTCGTCGCGTGTGCGCCGCCGCGGCCAAACGCAGGCGCCGCGGTCGTGTCGCGCGCGCCGCCGCGGACAAACGCGGGCGCCGGATCTTGTCCAAGGTGGCTTCACACGGCGCTTGCGCTGTCGCGGAGAATGTGACGATGAGCACGGCCGGGTCGCTCACGACCTTCGATGAGGTGTTCGCCGCCGACGGCGTGCCGCGGCCGTATGCGCAGCCGCTCGTCGACGAGCTGGAACGGCTCGGCGCGGACAGCCTCGTCGCGGCCGGCGCGCTGCGCGACGCGATCTTCATGCGCCAGGGGATCACGTTCGATCTGACGAACCCCGAGGGCGCGGTCGCCGACCGCCCGTTCCCGCTCGACCTGATCCCGCGGATCATCCCCGCGGCGGAGTGGCGCACGATCAAGCGCGGGCTTGCGCAGCGGATTCGCGCGCTCAACCACTTCGTCGACGACGTCTACCACGAGCGCGAGATCGTCAAGGCGGGGATCGTGCCGTGGACGCTGATCGCGAGCCGCTCGCATTTCGCGCGCGCCGCCCACGGCATCCGCCCGCCGCGCGGCGTCTACACCCACATCGCCGGCTGCGACCTGGTGCGCGACGCGAACGGCGCCTGGAAGGTGCTCGAGGACAACGTCCGCACGCCCTCCGGCATCTCATACATGCTCGAGAACCGTCTCGCGATGACGCGCCTGATCCCGTCGCTGTTCGCGCACTTCCGGGTCCGCCCGATCGACCAGTATCCGGCGCTGCTGCACGCCGCCCTGCGCTCCGTCGCACCGGTCGCCGACGGCGAGGCGCGGATCGTGGTGTGGACCCCGGGGCCTGCCAACAGCGCCTACTTCGAGCACACCTTCCTCGCCCGCCAGATGGGAGTCGAGCTGGTCGAGGCCTCCGATCTGGTCGTGCGCGACGACGTCTGCTACATGCGCACGACCAGCGGCCTGGCGCGCGTCAACGCGATCTACCGCCGCCTCGACGACGCCTTCATCGACCCGCTGGAGTTCCGCCCCGACTCGCTGCTCGGCGTGCCGGGCCTGATCCGCGCCTACCGCGCCGGCACCGTCGCGATCGCCAACGCGGTCGGCACCGGCGTCGCCGACGACAAGGCGGTCTACTGCTACGTGCCGGAGATGATCCGCTTCTACCTCGGTGAGGAGCCGCTGCTGGATAACGTCACGACCTACCTGCTGGACGACCGGGAGCAGCTCGAGTTGGCGCTCGAGCGGATCGGCGAGCTGGTCTTCAAGCCGACCGGCGAGTCCGGCGGCAAGGGTGTCGTGATCGGCCCGGCGACCGGCGAGGCCCAGCTCGCGGAGCTGGCGCTCGCGGTGCGCTGCGAGCCGGCGCAGTGGATCGCCCAGGAGGTCGTGCGGCTCTCCACGGTGCCGACCGTCGCGGCCGACGGGACGCTCGCCGCGCGCCACGTCGATCTGCGGCCGTTCGCGATCTTCGGCGACGAGATCCGCATCGTCCCCGGCGGCCTGACCCGGGTCGCGCTCGAGCCCGGCTCGCTGATCGTCAACTCCTCGCGCGGCGGCGGCTCGAAGGACACCTGGGTGCTGCAGGACGACGCGGACGCCGAGCACGACCCGCCGGCCGCCGCGACCTTCGCGCCGCCGGCGCTGCCAGACCTGCGCCTGCGCTCCTGGACCGGACAGGCCCAGCAGCAGCAGCAGCAGTTGCTCGCGCCGCCCTGATGCTGGCGCGGATCGCCCACGAGCTGTTCTGGCTGGGGCGCAACGTCTCGCGCGCCGAGCTGACGGCGCGGATGATCGACGGCGTCTTCCAGGCCGACCTGCAGGGACGCCCGGACGGGCCGGCGGGGGTGACGCTCTCCTGGGAGGCGGTGCTCGCGATCATGGGCTCGACCTCGGCCGGGGAGCAGGGCGCCGAGCGGCTCTCGCGCGCGGACACGGTCGCGCTGCTCAGCACCGACGCGGGCAACGAGAACTCGGTGGTCGCGAGCCTCGAGCGAGCGCGCGAGGGTGCGCGCACCGTCCGCGACGTGATCAGCGCCGAGATGTGGGAGGCGATCAACGCCGTGCACCTCGGCCTCGCCGACGCCTCGATCGGCGTCACCGGCTACGGCGGCCCCTACTCCTTCGTCAGCTACGTCAAGAGCCGCACGGCGCTGTTCTGGGGCGTCGCCTCGCGCACGATGCTGCGCGACGACGCCTACGCCTTCCTCGACGCCGGCGGGCGCTTCGAGTCGGCCGACATGGTGCTGCGGATGCTGCGGGTCGCGCTGCCCGCGCCCGGCGAGCGCGCGGCCGGCTCGCCGCGTGACGGCCAGGCGCTGGCGCTGCTCGGCGCGGTCGGCGGGCTGCAGGCCTTCCGCCGCACGGGCGCCGCGGCGCCAACCGCGACGGCCGTCGCGAGCTTCCTGCTCTACACCCGCAGCTACCCCGACTCGGTCGCCGCCTCGATCGACGCCGTGCGCGCCGCGCTCGAGCTGGCCGACGCGAGCCCGCGCGCCTCCGTCCCGGTGCTGCGGCTCTCGCGCGTGCTGTCGGACCTCGACTTCCGCGGACGCGTGGGGCTGGGCGACGGCAGCGAGCTGCTCGAGGTCTGCGAGATCGTCGGCCGCGAGCTCGCCCTGGCGGACGGCGACATCACCGATCGCTACTTTGGTGGAGTGATCTCCCCGACCCATGTCAGCTGACGCGATGCTGTTCTCGATCCACTACGTCACCGAGTACCACTACGGCGAGCCGGTCACGGACAACCTCAACGCGCTGCGCGTGCGCCCCGCGACGACCGCGACGCAGCGCTGCGACGAGTTCCACGTGCGCATCGACCCCGAGTCGCGGCTCGGGCGCCACGCCGACTACTTCGGCACCGAGGTGATCGAGTTCGGCATCTCGCGCCCGCACAGCTCGCTGACGATCGACATCCGCGCGCGCGTCGTGACCTCCGAGCCGCCCGAGCCGCCGTCGCCCCCCTGGGAGGCGCTCGCCTCGCCCGCGTACCGCGAGGCGGCCGGCGAGTACCTGCTGGCGAGCATCGTCGAGCCACCCAACGGCGCGCTCGACGAGCTTTTCGCGCTGAGCGACCTCGCCAGCCCGCTGGAGGCCGTCGAGGGCCTCTGCGAGCTGATCCCCGATCGCTTCGAATACCGCACCGGCATCACCTACGTCGGCTCGACCGTGGCCGATCTGCTCGCGGCCGGCGGCGGCGTCTGCCAGGACTTCGTCCACCTCGCGCTGATCATCCTGCGCCGCCATGGGATCGCCGCGCGCTACGTCTCCGGCTACCTGTTCGCGGCGCCGCCCGACGGCGGCGCGGACTCGGTCGAGGTGGACACCCACGCCTGGCTCGAGGCGCTGCTCCCCGACGGCGGCGAGCGCGGCGAGCCGGTCTGGGTGGGTGTCGACCCGACCAACCGCGCACGCGCCGGCGAGCAGTACGTGAAGATCGGCCACGGCCGCCTCTACGACGACGTGCCGCCGATCAAGGGCGTCTACCGCGGCGGTCCGGCGGAGCTCTCCGCGAACGTCGTGATGACGCGGCTGGACCCGGCGACGAGCGCCCGCGCGTAGCGGCCGCTCGCCCTCAGCGCTCCGCCGTCAGGCGGTGCGCGAGCAGCGCGAACAGGGCGGCCAGCGCCGCCAGCGCCGAGATGCTCGTCAGCGCGGCCGGCAGCCCGACGCGCTCGGCGAGGAAGCCGATCAGCGGCGGGCCGGCGAGAAAGCCGCTGTAGCCGACCATCGACGTGATCGCCACGCCGCGCGGCCCGCTCAGCGCCCCCGCTTCGCCGAGCGCGGCCGGGAACATGTTCGCGAGACCCAGGCCGACGAGCGCGAAGCCGACGATCACGAGCGCCAGGACCGGCGCCAGCGCGGCGACGAGCATGCCGGCCGCGGCCGTCAGGGCGCCGGCGGCGAGCACGAACGTGCGCCCGGCGCGGCGCAGCATCCAGCTTCCCGCCAATCGCCCGATCACCATTGCGGCGGAGAAGCCGGCGTAGCCGGCCGCGGCGAGCCCGGCGCTCGTGTGCAGATCGCTGCGCAGGTGCAGCGCTCCCCAGTCGCCCATGGCCCCTTCGCCGTAGGCGGAGCAGAGCGCGATCGCCCCGAACACGGCGAGCACCGCGGCCGGGCTGCCGGTCCGGCGCGGGGTCGCGCGCGCGGGTCCTTCGGGCGCCGGCGCTCGTGGCGGCGGCGCGCCGTCCGCGCGGAGGCCTGTCGCCAGCAGCGCCGGCGCGGCGCAGGCGGTCACGATCAGGCCGAAGACGCCGACGGCGGTGAGCTGCGTGGCCGCGCTCAGCACGCCGGCCAGCGCCCCGCCGACCAGTGCTCCGGACAGCCCGCCGAGGCTGTAGGCGGCGTGGAAGCTTGGCATCACAGGCCGGCGCAGCCTCGCCGTGATCTCCACCGCGGAGCTGTTGATCGCCACATCGAGGCCGCCGAAGGCGGCGCCGAAGGCGACCAGGACGGCGCCGAGCGCGGCGACGCTGGTGACCCGCGCCGGCACGATCAGCGCCAGCGACATCGCGGTCGCGAAGAACACGATGACCGGTCCGCTGCCGAAGCGCGAGCACAGCTGCCCCGCGACGATCATCGTCAGCACCGCCCCCGCGGAGATGCCGAGCAGCGCCACGCCGAGGCTCCCCGTGGACGCCCCGACGTGCGCCTTGACCGCCGGCACGCGCACCACCCAGTTGGCGAACAGGAAGCCGTCCAGCGCGAAGAACGCGGTCACGAGCAACCGCGTTCGTCTGAGGGCTGTCATGAAGAGAGGAACACCGTTTGCGCCGCGGGCTCGCCGGCGTCGAAAGCCTGCCCTGGCGGCCCGGACACTACAAGGCGCGCCGCGGGCCGAAGTCGACCGCCGGCGTGATCGCGGGCGCCCGAGCGGGCGATCGCCTCAGCGCAGCAGCTCCAGCGTGCAGCGCGCACCGGGTGTCTTGACGAGTCGCGCGTCGGCGGTGACGAGCACGGCGCCGAGCAGCTCCGCCAGGGCCACGTGGGCCGCGGCGTACACCGTCATGTTCTCCCGCAGCTCCCAGCAGCGGGCCAGCAGCGGCCGGTGGGGCGCCCGGCGCAGCGGCAGCTCGAACAGGTCGGTCAGGGCCAGCGCCGCTCGCCGGGTGTCGAGCGCCCCCGCTGCCAGGCGGCGCCGGATCACCGAGGTCGTCTCGAGGTCGATCAGCTCCGGCGCGGCAAGCGCGTTCCCGCGCATGCGCGCGCGCGCGGCGTCGCCGTCGGGGCCGTCGTCGGCGAGCGCCGGCGCGAGGACGCTGGCGTCAACGACCAGCACGATCCTGCGCCAACAGGACCGTGGCTTCGTGCAGTGGCAGCGAGCCTCCCGCCCGGCCGCCCGCGCGGTCGAGAACCTCCTCGACGGTGGGCCCGCCGGCTTCCTCGATCAGCCGTGTGAGCAGGTACTCCTGCAGCGACTGATTGGCCGCCGCGGCCCGGCGACGCAGCACGGCGTGCGTGTCGTCGGGGACGTTCTTGATCTGAATGGTCGCCACAAGCGCCATAATGCAACCGCTGCTCCCCGGTTGATGGCGTCCGCCCTCCTGCGCCGCGGCGTCTGGCGCTATCGTGGCGCGATCCTCCGCCTGACCCCGATCGTCTGAGCGTTTCGGTGCGACGCCGGCTGCGCGTGCTGGCGGCCGTCGGCGGCGCCTGCGCGGTGGCCGCCGCGGCGGCGGGGCCGCCGGTCGCGGTCAGCAGCGTGCGCGCCGATCCGCTGTCCGCGGCGCCCGCCTGCGTGCCGGCCACGCTCGACGGCTCGGCGCGGCTGCCCGGCACGCCGCTGCTCGTCTCACCCGCCCCCGGCGGCCTGGACGCGATGCCGCAGACGCAGATCAGCCTGTTCGGCGCGCCGGCCTCGCGGCTCTCGTCGCTGGTTGTGCGCGGCAGCGTCAGCGGCGTCCACGCCGGCAGCCTGGAGGCCTATTCGCAGGGCGACGGGGCGAGCTTCGTGCCGGCGGTGCCGTTCACCGCGGGCGAGACCGTGAGCGTCAGCGGCGTCTGGACCTCCGGCGCGCTCGCGCAGCCGTTCGCCTACAGCTTCCAGATCGGCGACCCGGATCCGATCGCGCTGCTTCCCGAGTCGGGCAAGCCGGCCGGGGCGCCCGGGACGGTCTGGCACTTCCGCTCCGCGCCCGGTGTGGACCCCGCGGTCCTGCGCATCGCTGTGAGCTCGGCCGCCGCGCGCCGCGACGGCGACATCTTCCTCGCCACCTACCCAGGCCCCGGCGCGACGGGGCCGACGATCTACTCCCCAAACGGGCAGCTGGTTTGGTTCAAGCCGCTGGCGCCGAACACCTTCGCCGCCGACCTCAAGGTGCAGCGCTACCAGGGCCTGTCGGTGCTGACCTGGTGGCAGGGCACGATCAGCAATCACGGCTTCGGGCTGGGCGAGGGCGAGATCTACTCGCGCTCCTACCGGCGGATCGCGACCATCCACGCCGGCGACGGCCTCGCCGAGGACCTCCACGAGCTCGTGCTGACGCCTGCCGGGACGGCTCTGATCACGGCCTGGAAGCCGCTCTACTGCGACCTGGCCGCCGTCGGCGGGGGGGCGGTCTCGGCGGTCTACGACGCGGTGCTGCAGGAGATCGACATCCGCACCGGGCTCGTCGAGTACGAGTGGGACTCGCTCGAGCACGTGCCGCTGAGCGACTCGTACATCCCGGCGAGCGGGGCCAGCGTCGCCTGGCCGTTCGACTGGTTCCACCTGAACTCGATCGCGGTCGAGCCCGACGGCAGCCTGCTGATCTCTTCGCGCTCGACCTGGACCGTCTACGACATCGCCGCCACCACCGGCCAGGTCAACTGGCAGGTTGGTGGGCGCCAGTCGAGCTTCGCAACGGACCCGGGCACGCTGACGGCGTGGCAGCACGACGCGCAGCCGCTCGGCGACGACAGCTTCAGCGTGTTCGACAACGCCGGGCCGCCGACCGGCGTCACCCATTCGCGTGGCGAGGTGGTGCGGATCGACCCGCAGTCCGGCAGCGCGAGCGTGGTCGCCACGATCAAGATTGCGCACTGGCCGATCTACGCGCGGACCCAGGGCGACCTGCAGCGCCTGCCCGACGGCAACTGGTGGATCGGCTGGGGCGACGTCAACCAGTCCTCCGAGGTCAGCCCCGACGGCCGGCTGCTGCTGGAGGCCACCACGCCCGACGGCTCGGAGAGCTACCGCTCGCTGCGCTTCGCCTGGAACGGCGTTCCCGCGACGCGCCCGTCGGTCGTCGCCGCGCGCACTGCCGGCGGGCGCCTGCGCGTCTACGTGAGCTGGAACGGCGCGACCGGCGTGTCACGCTGGCGCCTGGCGGCCGGGGCCTCGGCGAACACATTGGCGCCGCGGCGCAGCGTCGCGAGCGCCGGCTTCCAGACGGTCCTGAGCGCCCCCGCCGCGGCGCGGTTCGTGGCGGTCGACGCGCTCGATGCGCGCGGGCGCGTGCTGGCGATCTCGCGCCCCGTGAGGTGCCCTGGCTGAGCCGGCTGCGCGGCCGGAGTGCAGGCATCTGAGCGCCGGTGGTCGCCTCGACATTTGTCCAGCGCGCCGCGCGGGCGGCCGTCAGTTCGTCGAATCGCGCCCGCGGCCATTGCGCGCGCCGCGCCGGTCGCCGATCATCGGGCACACGGTTCTGTCCATGTTCGACGGGCGTCGTGCGCCCGGGGGTGAACGCATGAAGAGATCGGTTCCGGCGGCGCTCGGCGTCGCCATCGTCGCACTCGCGGTGCCGGCCGCCGCGCTGGCGACGCACCACCACGGCTTTGGTCCGCGCCACCACCACGGTCACGGCTACGTGCACCAGGGTGCCACCGACCCGTCCGGGCCGACCGGCTCAAACAGCGTGTCCTCCTACAGCGACGGCACGCTCGTGCTCACGCTGGCCGACGGCGACACGCTCACCGGCGCGGTGACGGACGGCACGCGCTTCGTCTGCATCGGCCAGGGCTGGGATGGCCGCGGGTTCGGGCGCGGAGGCCGGCGCGGAGGCCGCTACAACTGGGGTCGCGACGGCGGGCCGACCGGCGCGACGGGCGCCACCGGCTGGAGCGGCCCGACCGGCCCGACCGGCCCGACCGGCGCCCAGGGCGGGACCGGCACGGGCGGTTCGGGCGGCGGGCGCGGCTGGGGTGGCCGTGGCGGCTCGAGCAGCGACAGCCACTGGACCGCGCCGCCGCCGTGCGACAGCTCGCTGCTCGTCAGCGGCGCTCAGGTTTCCTCGGCCGAGGTGGAGATCACGCCGGGCGGCGTGCTGTTCGGAGAGATCGTCCTGCTGCCCGCCGTCCAGTGACGCGCTGAGGAACGGGAAGGGGGCGGCGGGGGCCGGGTGAGTCCGGGCCGCCGCCCCGCTCCCGGCGCAGCGACGTCGTCGCGGCCGGCCACAGCGGAGCACTACGGTGTGCGGCGTGGAGGGGTCGCGGTTCAACCGCCGCACGTTCGTTGGCCTCGGCGCGCTCGGCGCCGGCGCGCTCGCCGCGTGCGGGCGCACCACGGCCACGCGGTCGGCGACCGCGACGAGCAGCTCGACGACGAGCTCGACCGCGACGACGAGCACGCAGGTCGCCGGCCCGCCGACCGCGGCGCAGTGGGCGGCGCTTCGCCAGTCGCTGTCCGGGCAGCTCGTGCTGCCGGAGCAGGCCGCCTACGCGCAATCCAAGCTCGTCTACGACCTGCGCTTCGAGGACGCGGCCCCGGCGGCGATCGCCTACGCCGCCTCGGCGGGCGACGTGCAGCGACTCGTGGCGTTCGCGCGTGAGCACGCGCTCGCCCCGATCCCGCGCAGCGGCGGGCACAGCTACGCCGGCTACTCGACCGGCTCGGGGCTGGTCATCGACGTCGGCTCGCTGAACACGGTCGCCGTCGCCGGTTCGAGCGCCACCGTCGGCGCCGGCACGCGCCTCGTCGACCTCTACAGCGCGCTCGCCGGCGCGGGCGTGCTGGTACCCGGCGGCAGCTGCCCGACGGTGGGGATCGCGGGGCTCACCCTCGGCGGCGGCGTCGGTGTGCTCGGCCGGCGCTACGGGCTCACCGCCGACGTGCTTGAGTCGCTGGAGATCGTCACCGCCGACGCTCGCCTGCTGAGCGCCGACGCGACCGCCGAACCGGACCTCTACTGGGGGTGCCGCGGCGGCGGCGGGCGCAACTTCGGCGTCGTCACCTCGCTGCGCTACGCCGCCGCGCCGATCCCTCCGCTCGCGCTGTTCACGCTGGAGTACCCCTGGGCGGCGGCGTCGGAGCTGCTCGGCGCGTGGGCGCAGTGGATCGCCGGCGCCCCGGACGAGCTGTGGTCCAACTGCCTGCTGCTGAGCGCCGGCACGAGCGGGCTGATCGCGCGCGCGACCGGCGTCTACGCCGGCGAGCTCGCGGCGCTGACCGACCTCGTCGGCCGGCTGCGAGCCGACGTCGGCGCCACGCCGACAACGGACTTCATCGGCGCCGACAGCTATCTGAACGCGATGTTCGCCGAGGCCGGCTGCGCCGAGCTCACGCTCGCGCAATGCCACCTGAGCGCCCCGGGTTCGGCCGGCACGCTGGCACGCTCCGCGTTCGCCGCCAAGTCGGCGTACTTCGCGGCGGCGCCGGGGCCGGCGGCGCTCGCCGCGATCACCGCTGCCGTGGCGAGCTTCCAGAGCGAGCTGCCGGGGCTCGGCGGCGGCCTCGCCTTCGACGCGTACGGCGGCGCGATCAACGCCGTCGCGCCCGACGCCACCGCCTTCGTCCACCGCGACGCGCTCTGCCAGCTGCAGATGAGCGGCACCTGGGGGGCCGGCGCGTCGAGCGCCACGACCGCCGCGGTCGCCGACTGGCTCGCCGAGACCGCCGCCGCGCTCGCCCCCCACACCAACGGCGAGGCCTACCAGAACTACATCGACCCGACGCTCGCCGACTGGCAGGACGCCTACTACGGCGCCAACCTGCCGCGGCTGCAGACGGTCAAGGCGGCGTACGACCCCGACGACGTCTTCAGCTTCGCCCAGTCGATTCCGTTGCCGGCGTAGGCGACGCCGGGCGCGGGCGTCGTTCGCGCCGCACGCCCTCGGGCGCTCACGCGCAGCGCCGAGCGGTTAGCGTCAGTGGTTGTGAGCGCGCCCGAGCAACAGCCCTCGCTGGTCTATGTGATCGGCCGCGTCGGCCAGGGCGTGCGGCGCGAGCTGCGCGCGCGCCTTGCGTCACTCGGGCTGAGCGTGGCGGACGTGACGACGCTCTCGGTGCTGCGCGGTCGGAGCGGCCTCTCGAACGCGCAGCTGGCGCGCCGCGCGCTGATCACGCCGCAGTCGATGCTCGAGGTGCTCGCCTCGCTCGAGCGCCGCGGCCTCGTCGTGCGCCGCGCCGACGCGGACAACGCGCGGATCATGCGCGCAGCGCTGACCGCCACGGGCAGGCGCGCGCTGGCCCGCGCCGACGTCGTGATCGCGAAGCTCGAGGACGAGCTGCTCGAAGCCGTTGCGCCCGCAGCCCGCGAGCAGCTGCGCGGCGGGCTGCTCGCGCTGATGGGTGTGCTGTCGGTGCGCCTCAGAGCCCGAGCAGCCGCGCGGCGTTCTGCTTGAGCACGAGCGGGCGCACCTCGTCGCGGATCGCCAGCGCCTCGAAGTCGGCGAGCCAGCGGTCCGGCGTGATCAGCGGGAAGTCGGAGCCGAACAGCATCTTCTCGCGCAGCAGCGTGTTGGTGTAGCGGATCAGGATCTCCGGGAAGTACTTCGGCGACCAGCCGGAGAGGTCGATGTAGACGTTCGGCTTGTGCGTCGCCACCGCCAGCGCCTCCTCCTGCCAGGGGAACGACGGGTGGGCGAGGATGATGTTGAGGTCGGGAAAGTCGGCGGCGACGTCGTCCAGCGCCATCGGGTTGGAGTACTTCAGCCGCACGCCGCCGCCGCCGCGCATGCCGGCGCCGATCCCCGTCTGGCCGGTGTGGAAGAGCGCGATCTTGCCGGCCGCCGCGATCGCCTCGTACAGCGGGTAGTGCGCGCGGTCGTTCGGCCAGAAGGCCTGCGTGTTGGGGTGGAACTTGAAGCCGCGCAGCCCCGGGTACTCGGCGATCAGCCGCTTGGCCTCGCGCACGCCGAGCTTGCCCTTGTGCGGGTCGATCGACGCAAACGGGATCAGCACATCGGGGTTGGCGGCCGCGACCTCGAGCACCTCGTCGTTGGCGATCCGCGCGCGGCCCATGCCGGCCTCGTCGTCGACGGTGAAGACGACGGCGAGCATCGAGCGCTCGCGGTAGTAGTCGGCGACCTCCTGCGTCGTCGGCTGCGGCGGCGTGCCGCCGAAGTAGCGCGCGGCCGCCTCGAGCAGCTCGCCGGTGACCGGGTCCTGCGGCGTGTGCGCCGAGCGCTCGGCGTGCGTGTGCACGTCGATCGCGACGATCGCGTCGAGGTCGAAGCTCACGATTCGCCCGCGTCCAGTGGGGCGAACTCGATGCCGTAGCTCTGCTGCGCCGGGGCGAAAGCCGCCGGCCAGCGCTCGGCGATCTGCTCCGCGCTCCAGCCGCCCTCGCGCAGCTCGAAGACCAGTTCGTCGGGGTGCGACCAGAGGCTGAGGCGGTCACCGCCGATCCCGATGCACTGGCCGGTGATCGTGGCGGCGGCCTCGGAGGCCAGGAACACGACCAGCCCGGCGCAGTCCTCGGGCAGACCGACGGCGTGCTCCTGGCGAACCGCTCGCGGCAGGCCCTCGCCGCGCGCCACGCGTTCCACCAGCGGCGCATAGGCGGGGATGCTCGCCGTCATCGCCGTCCACGCCGTCGGGATGACCGCGTTGACGGTGATCTGGTCGCGGGCCAGCTCCATCGCCCAGGTGCGCGCGAAGGCGGCGATCCCGGCCTTCGCGGCGGCGTAGTTGGTCTGGCCGAAGTTTCCGCGCTGGCCGGCCGGCGAGCCGACGACGATGATCCGCCCGCCCTCGCCCTGTTCGCGCAGCGCCACCACTGCCGCGCGCGCGCAGGTGAAGGTGCCTCGCAGATGCGTCTCGATCACCAGGTCGAAGTCCTCGTCGGTCATCTTCCAGAGCACGCGGTCGCGCAGCACGCCGGCGTTGGTGCACATCAAGTCGAGGCGGCCGAACTCGCTGCGCGCGAGCCCCACGAGCGCCTGCGCGACATCGCTCTCGCCGACCGCGGCGACCTCCGCGACGGCGCGCCCGCCGGCGTCGGCGATCGCCGCCACCGTCTCGCGGGCGCCGTCCTCGTCGAGGTCGTTGACGACCACCGCCGCGCCGGCGGCGGCGAGCGCGATCGCGTAGGCGCGGCCGAGACCGCGCCCGCTGCCCGTCACGACGGCCACGCGGCCGGTCAGGTCGAGCGCCCCGCTCATGCGTAGAACCGCAGCAGGCATTCGGCCGCGAGCGCGGGCTTGGCCTGGCCGTCGACCTCGATCTGCGCCGCCAGCTTGACCTGCGCGCCGCCCTCGATCGGCGTGACCTGCTCGATCGTCGCGGTGCCGCGGAAGCGCGCGCCGACGGCGAGCGCCGCCGGGAAGCGGACCCTGTCGAGCCCGTAGTTGATGCTGAGCGCCGCGTCGGTCACCACCAGCCGCTGGCTGATCGGCGCGAGCAGCGAGAGCGTCAGGAAGCCGTGCGCGATCGTCCCGCCGAACGGCGTCTCGCGCGCGCGCGCCGCATCGACGTGGATGAAGTTGTGGTCACCGGTCAGCTCGGCGAAGGCGTCGACACGCTCCTGGGTCATCTCGCTCCAGTCGGAATGTCCGAGCGAGGCGCCGACGAGTGCGGGCAGCCCCGCGAGGTCGGTCACTGTGCCCGCTTGCTTCGGTTGCTCTGCGGCGTCCATCGCGGCCTCCATTCTCTCACCGGCACGGCCCCGGCGCCGTCCGGTATATCAGGCTTCCGAATAGGCGGGTGCGCGCCGCGGGCCGGTGCGCCGCGCACGGCGCACGCCTTCGAGCGTCCCGCTACGTTTCCCCGCGATGCGGTTGGCACGCCTCGCGGCCGTCACGGTCGCGCTCACGATCCTCGCCGCCGCGGGCGCCCGCGCGGCGACCTGGACCGCCCCCATGACGCTTCGGACGTGCGCACCCGCCACCGACCCGAAGGTCGTCTTCCCGTTCAGCGCCCCGTCGACGCGCAGCGGCCGCGGCGCGATCCTCTGGCTCGGCGGCGCGCCGAGCTGCGCGGGCGCCGGCGGCGCGGCGCAGGCGCTCGATTCGGCGACGCTCCACACCGACGATCTGGCGAGCGTCCCGCGCACAGCGATCTCCGGTCACGACCTGCTGGGACCGCTGGAGAGCGCCGGCACCACGGCGGGGCAGCTCGTCGCCATCGTCGGCGACGCCGGCAACCCGGTCGCGGGCCATCCGGGCGCGCTGCTCGGCGAGGGTCTCGCCGGCGGCCCGCTGCACGACCTCACTGAGCTCGGCGGGCCGGACGCGCCGGTCGCGACCGCCGACGGCTACATCGGCGACGCGGACATCGTCACGACCGCGACGTCGCTCGGCGGCGCGCAGCTGATCGAGTTGCGTGAGCAGCGCCACTACGCGTACTCCTTCGGGCGGCCGGTGATCCTCACCGAGGGCTTCGCCCCGATCACCGCGCTGGCCGTCGGCCTCGACTTCCGCGGCGACTCGCTGGTGCTCTGGGCGCAGGGGGGCGAGGTCCACGCGCAGTGGGTGAGCAACATGCGCCAGGTCTACCCGCCGCAGGTGCTCGGACCGGCCGGCTACGCGCCGCAGCTCGCGCCGGTGCTGAGCGACAACGGACACGGCTTCGCGATGTGGACCGACGAGCCGGCGCCCGGCACGCCGGGCGAGGCGCGGATCTACCTCGAGCACTCCGCCAACAACGTCGTCTTCCCGGCCGCACCGCATCTGCTCGCCGCGTTTCCCGAGCCGGCCGCGCAGCGCCTGACCCCCGGTTCGATCGCGCTCGTGCGGATGACCCCCTCGGAGGGCGTGCTCGCGGCCTGGACGCTCCTCCAGGGCGACAACTACGTCGTGCAGGCGGCCGGCCTGACCGCCACGCAGGTGCTGCCGGCGGCGACGATCGCGCAGCCGGGCACCGACCTGCGGCTCGCCGCCCTCGCGACCGGCCCAAACAACGACGTCGTCGCCGTGCTCGAGAGCGCACCCCGCAGCGCCGCCGGCTTCGACGGAACCCAGCAGGCGATCCTCGCCGCGCGAAGCGTCCCCGGCGGTCCCGGCGGCGTCGCCTTCGAGGTGCCGACGCAGCTCGCGCCGCCCGGCCCAAACAGCGCACCGTCGGTCGCCATCGATCCCAACAGCGACCGCGCAGTGGTGGCGTGGCAGACCCTGGTCGGCGCCATGCCGGCGGTCGCCTACGCGGTGCGCGACAGGACGTAGCGGCGGCGGCGCCCCGCCACACGCCGGCGACCACCACCCAAAGAGCGCCCTTTTGCCCGGATTTGCAGGCATCTTCCGAATGGGCAGTCTTGTGGGCTTTGCCTCGCAATGGCGCGGTTGCGCCGGGGTGGCCCGCTGCACGATCTCGGGCGCCCAGGAGGTTCGCGTGACCACCGCCAACCAGTACTCGGCGAGCTTCGCCGGCAACCCCGGCTACACGCCGTCGAACGCCAGCACACCCGCGGTCGTCCTGTTCTGACGGCTGTTCGGCTGCTCACTGTGCGCGCCCGCGGGCAAGGGCGCGCACCGTGAGCAGCCCGAACGCGAGCCCGCCGAGCTGGCCGCAGTAGACGAGCGCGAACGGGCCACCGGCCGGCTCGGTCACGTGCGCCGCGCCGAGCGCGAGCTCGAGCGCCAGCCACACCCCGAGCAGCGCCCACGCCGGCAGCTCGCGGTTGCGCAGCAACGGCACGACCGCGGTCAGCACGCCGGAGCGCGGGTACAGCAGGATGTAGCCGCCGAGCACCGCCGCGACCGCGCCGCCGGCGCCGAGCGCCGGTGTCGTCGCCCCCGGATCCACGGCGACCGTCAGGCCGAGCGCCGCGAGGCCGCCGAGGATGTAGAGCGCGAGGAAGCGTGGGCGCCCGAGCGTGTCCTCGAGTGTCGCGCCGAAGACCGCGAGGAAGGCCATCGTGATCGCGATCGCGAGCACGTTGCGGTGCAGGAACATCGCGGTGAACGCGGTCTGCCAGGTCGCCGGCTGCGGCGCGACGCTGCCGGTCACGCCCGGCTGGCCGCTGCAGAGCACGGCCTGTGAGAAGCCGGCCGCGCCGAGCGCGCAGTGGCTGCCGAGGTGCGCGAACTCGTACGGGATCGCGCCGTAGGCGACGATCGTCTGGCTCGTCGGCCCGTCGATGATCGAGCCGCCGTGGCGAACCGCCAGCAGGTAGGCGATCACGTTGGCCGCGACCAGCGCGATCGTGACGAGCGGCCGGCGCGCGACTCTGACGCTGTCGCGCAGCGGGATCAAGCGTCAGCGGTGTTCGCCGGGTGCTGCCGCGAGCGGTCCGACCCCGGGCCGCGGTTGCGGCACGTGCTGGTCCGCGTGGTAGGAGGAGCGCACCAGCGGCCCGGCGGCGACGTGTTCGAAGCCCAGCTCGTAGGCGGCGGCTTCGAGCGCCGCGAACTCGTCGGGGTGCCAGTAGCGGACGATCGGCAGATGCTGCTCGCTGGGGCGCAGGTACTGGCCGATCGTCAGCACCTGCACGTGGTGCTGGCGCAGCACGCCGAAGGTCTCGACCATCTCCTCGTGGGTCTCGCCGAGCCCGACCATCAGCCCCGACTTGGTCGTCACCTGCTCGCCGCCCAGCTCCTTCGCGTTGCGCAGCACCCGCGCCGAGCGCAGGAACTGCGAGCCGCGCCGTGCCACGGGGTAGAGCCGCGGGACGACCTCCACGTTGTGGTTGAAGACGTCGGGCCGCGCCGCGATCACGCGGGCGAGCGGCATCTCCTGGCCCTGGAAGTCCGGTGTCAGCACCTCGATCTGGCAGTCCGGCGCCTGGCGGCGGATCTCGCGGATCACGCCGACGAACGCCGAGCAGCCGAGGTCCGGCAGGTCGTCGCGGTCGACCGAGGTGATCACCGCGTGGCGCAGGCCCATCCGCGCGACCGAGCGCGCCACGCGCGCCGGTTCGAGCGGATCGTTCCAGGTCGGCCTGCCGGTCTTGACGTTGCAGAAGCCGCAGCGGCGCGTGCAGGTGTCGCCGAGGATCATGAAGGTCGCGGTGCCGCGCTCCCAGCACTCGCCGACGTTGGGGCAGGCGGCCTCCTGGCAGACGGTGTGCAGGTTCGCGTCGGCGATCAGCGCGGTCAGCTCGCGGTAGCGCGGACCTCCTGGCGCCGGCACCTTGAACCACGGCGGCTTGCGCTCGCGCAGCGAGATCGTGTCGCTGCCGAGCACCGTGCGGACGTCCATGCCGCCGGGTTTCGAACGTGAGCGCGTGGTGCTCGTGGCCATCGTCCCAGCCTACCCGGCGACCGCCGTCGCGAGCGCGCCGTCGAGCTGCTCCGGCGCGACCTCGCACGCCCTGCGCTCGAACGCGCGCGCGAACTCCGCGGCCATCAGCTCGCGAAAGTCGGCGAGGTTGTGGGCGCGGCCGCTCTGCTGCGCGATCGAGGTGATCCGCACGCCCTGCAGCCCGCAGGGGACGATCCATTCGAACGGCTCGAGGTCGTTCTCCGCGTTGACGGCGAAGCCGTGGGTCGTCACGCGGCGCGAGACGTGCACGCCGATCGAGGCGATCTTCGCGCCGGCGCTCCACACGCCGGTCGGTCGCTCGCCCCCGCCCTGCGCCTCGATTCCCTCTCGTGCGAGCGCGGCGATGATCGCCGACTCCATCGTCCGCAGGTAGCCGATGATGTCGCCGATCCGCATGATCGGATAGCCGACGAGCTGTCCGGGCCCGTGGTAGGTGACCCTGCCGCCGCGGTCGACGTCGACCACCTCGATCCCGTGGGCGGCGTAGAACGCCTCGCCGAGCGGCAGCTCCTCCGGCGTCGAGCGTCGCCCGCGGGTGTACACCGCGGGATGCTCGAGCAGCAGCAGCGTGTCGGGAATCTCGTCGGCCTGGCGCGCTTCGCGCAGGCGAAGCTGCAGCGCGAGCGCCTCGTCGAACGCGACCAGCCCGAGGTTGCAGACCCAGAGGTCTTCCATCGGTTTTCAGGATGACAGAGAGCGCCGGCGCGCCGACGCCGCGCGGCTCTAGGATCCACCGATGAGCGACTACACGATCACCAACCTGGACGAGGTCGCGGACAGCGCGGCCGGCCGCGGACTCGAGTTCGGCTCCGCGCGCTTCCCGCGCGAGGCGGTCGGCGCGGAGCGCACCGGCTTCGCCCACGTCACCCTGCTCCCCGGCCGCCACCAGCCGTTCGGCCACCGTCACAAGGAGGCGGAGGAGATCTACTTCGTGATCGCCGGCTCGGGTGCGATCAAGCTCGACGACGTCGTCCACGAGCTGCGCGCGCACGACATCGTGCGTCTCGCGCCGAGTGTGACGCGCTCGCTGCGCGGCGGCCCCGACGGCATGGAGGTGATCGTCTTCGGGGCCCGCCACGGCGGTGACGGGGAGCTGGTCGACGGGTTCTGGGACGAGTGACCCGACTGCCCCGGCTGGCGGTCAGTCGCGGCGTTCCAACGTGCCCGCGAGCTCACGCATGAGGTCGGGGGCGCGCGGCCGCAGGTGGTCGATCCAGTCCCTTCAGCCGCTCGGCACGGCCGACCAGCGGGCGACGAACTCGTCTGCCTCCTGGCCGGCGAGGTCGGTGCGCAGGCGCCGCGCGAGGCGCGAGGCCTCGCGCGGGGTGCAGTCCCAGAACAGGATCACCTCGCCGGAGGAGACGTCGACGATCTCGACGACGTCGAGGCGCTCGGGCGAGGCGAGCAGCGCCGGCGTGGCGCCGCCGCGGCGGACCAGCAGCCGGTAGGCGAGCCCCGCCCTCATCCGCGCGCCCCCGCGAGCAGCGCGCCGGCCTGCTCGAGCGTGCTCTCCCCGACGAGCACCCGGTCGCCTACGCGCACCGCCGGCACATCGAAGACGCCGAGCGCCAGCGCCTGCGCGCTGGCGCGCGCCAGCTCGTCCGCGACGGCGCTGCGCCGCGTCGCCCGTAGCAGCGCCGTCGGGTGGATCTCGCAGGCCGCCGCGGCGATCAGCACGTTGTCGGGTTCGCTGAGCGCCTTGCCGCCGGCGTAGGCCTGCCGGAACGCGGCCAGCGCGAACGCCACGGTCTTGCCGAGCGCCTTGGCGTAGGTCGCGGTGAGCATCGCGAAGCCGCTGTCGAAGGGAAACGGGTCCGGCCAGCGCAGCGGCAGCAGCTCGAGCGCCTCGGCGCGCCGCTCGATGTTCTCGCGCATGATCTCCGCCTCGCGCTCGCAGCGGTACGCCTCAAAGCTCTCGGCGTGCGGCAGCATCGTCGTCAGGATCGGCTGCCACTCGCAGGGGGCGGGCAGCACGCTGAGCGCGCGCTCAGCCGCCAGGTAGGCCTCGGGGCTGCGCAGATCGAAGTAGAACGCCGCCTCAGGGCTCACGCGCGCTTACCCGTGGATCAGCCAGCCGTCGGCGTCGCGTGCGGCTTCGAGCACGGCCTCGGACAGTGTCGGGTGGCCGTGCACGATCCGGGCGACCTCCGCGTAGCCGCCCTCGAGTGCGCGCACGTTGACGAGCTCCTGGATCAGCTCGGTCGCCCGCGTGCCGACGATGTGCGCGCCGAGCAGCTCGCCGTAGCGGCTCTCGCCGACGATCTTGACGATGCCGGCGCGGTCGCCGTAGATCGTGCCGGCGCCGACCGCGCCGTAGGGCACCTTGCCGACCACCACGTCGTGCCCGGCCTCGCGCGCCTGCGCCTCGGTCAGCCCGAAGCTCGCGACGTTCGGGCTGCAGAAGGTGGCGCGGGGGATGTCGACGTGGACGAGCGGATGGGTGGCGAGGCCGGCGGCGTCCTCGACCGCGATGATGCCCTCGTCGGAGGCCTTGTGCGCGAGCGCCGGGCCTGAAACCAGGTCGCCGATCGCGTAGACCCCTTCGCGCGAGGTTCGCTGCGCGCCGTCCACCTCGATCAGCCCGCGCTCGCTGAGCGCGACAGCGGCGGCATCGAGCCCGAGGCCGGCGACGTCGGGGCCGCGGCCGACCGCGAGGACCAGCCAGTCGGCCTCGACCTGCTCGCCGCCGGCGCTGAAGCTGACGGCGCCCTTGGAGCTGGAGACGTTCTCGATCGCCGTGCTCACGTGGACGGCGACGCCCTGGCGCGCGAGCCCGCGCGCGACGATCTTCGAGATGTCCTCGTCCTCGGTTGGCAGCACCCGGTCGAGAACCTCGAAGAGATGTGTCTCGGCGCCCAGCCGAGCATAGGCCGAGGCGATCTCGGCCCCCGACGCGCCGGCGCCGACGACCGCCAGGCGGCGCGGGAGCTCGCTGAACGCCCACGCCTCCTCGGTCCCGACGACGCGCCCGCCGAATTCGATTCCCGGCAGCGCTCGGGGCACCGAGCCGGTCGCGAGGACGATCGTCTTCGCGCTCAGTTCGTCCTCGCCGACACGCACCGTCCCCGCCGCGGTCAGCGACGCCTCACCGGCGATCAGCTCGATCCTGTTCTTCTTGAAGAGCCCCGCGACGCCGCCGGTCAGCGTCGAGACGACCTTCTCGCGACGCGCCATCACCGCGCCGAAGTCGACGGCCGGCTCGGCGACGACGATCCCGAAGTCGCCGGCCTCGCGAACCTCGCTGAGGATGTCTGCGGCGCGCAGCACCGCCTTCGCAGGGATGCACGCCACGTTCAGGCAGCGGCCACCGACCGCGCCGCGTTCGACCACGGCGGTCGCCATGCCGAGCTGGGCTGCCCTGATCGCCGCCACGTAACCACCCGGGCCGGCGCCGATCACGACGCAGTCAAACGTGCGTGCGGCCATCGACGCAGGAATCTATACGACGGGGCGATCCGGGATGCTTGGGCGATGGATCCCCAGGACGGCCTGCGCGTCGGTCACGGCGTCACGATCCCGCTCACGGAGGTGGAGCTGCGCGCGAGCCGCTCGTCCGGCCCGGGCGGCCAGCACGCCAACGTGACCGACTCGCGTGTCGAGGCCTCCTTCGACGTCGCCGCCTCGCAGGCGCTGAGCGAGGCGCAGCGTGGGCGCGTGCTCGCGGCGCTCGGTCCGCGGGTCAGCGCGGTCGCCCAGGATGCCCGCAGCCAGCTGCGAAACCGCGAGCTGGCGCTCGAGCGCCTGCGCGTCAAGCTCGAGGAGGCGCTGCGCGTGCGCCGCCCCCGCCGCCCCACCAGGCCGACCGCCGCCGCGCGCGAGCGCCGCCTCAGCGCCAAGCGTGTCGACGCCCAGCGCAAGCAGGCCCGCCGGCCCCCTCAGGACGAGGAGTGACGCGGAGCGGACAGCCGCCCCATCACACGCACGAGCTTCCAGAACAGCCAGCCGCCGGCGCCGATCACACCCACGCACAGCAGCACGCCCTCGATGTTCGACGCCTCGACCAGGAACAGCGTGAAGAACGTGACGGTGATCGCCAGCAGCGCCTCGAAGGCGAGCACGGCGAGGTAGCGCCGCGCCCACATGCCGCCCGCGAGCAGCGCCATCACGACGCTGAACGAGAGCACGCCGACGCCGGGGTGGTGGCTGCCGATCTTCGCGCCGGCGGCGTAGGCGACCGCGTTGGCGGCGCCGAGCAGCGCGGTCACCGCGACGGCGACCAGCAGCGCCCTCGGGCGCTCCCCGGGTGCGAGCGGGGCCAGCGCCGCGCGCGCCGCCTGGTTGCGCAGTTCCGAGCGGCTGGGCCGGCGGTCGTCGGCCCCGGCCGCCGCGCCCGCCCCGGCCGCGTCGGGCGGACCGGGCCTCGCCTCGCGGCTGGGCTGAGCGCCGGCCACGACCGGCGGGCGCCGCTTGCGCCGCTGCGGCCCGTCAACGCTTCTCTCCATCCGCGCAAGTGTGCCAGCATGGACCGCGATGGCCGGTCCTGGCGTGAGCGTCGATTCACTCGCCGACGCGTGGGAGGCCGCCCTCTCGGGCGGCGACTCCGGCGCGTTCATGGCGCTGTGCGCCCCCGACCTCCACTACGAGGACCCGCTCACGCGCAGCCCGCTGCACGGCGTGCCCGCGTTCGCCGCCCACGCCGAGCGCCTCTGGCGGGCGTTTCCCGACGTCAGCGTCGCACGCGCCGGCGAGCGCCTGACCGACGGTCGCTTCGTCGCGCTGCCGGTCCGCGCGGTCGGCCGCAACACCGGCGCCCTCGACGGCCTGCCGGCGAGTCACCGCGAGATCGAGCTGCACGCCGTGTTCTGGTGCGAGCTGGATCTCGGGCGCACCCGGCTGTGGCGTGTGCGCGCGGTCTACGACGCCTACGGCGCCGCCGTCGCGCTCGGCCTGATCCCGCGGCCCGGGAGCCTCCGCAACCGCGCCGTGCTCGCGCTGCAGGGGTACGGGATCCGCTTTTAGTCTTTATGGCGGCCCTATCGGGCCGGGAGGGTCAGCCGCAGGTTGGGCGTGATCCGCCGGACGTGCTCGTCGTCCACACCGGCGTCGGCGGCGTAGCGCGGCCAGTCGGCGACGACGCCGCGGATTTCGTCGACGATCCGCTGCGCCTGGCCGCGCTTGAGCAGCGCGACGCGGCCGACCTGGCGGAGGTCCTCGAGCGTGAAACCGTCGCGCTTGCCGGCCAGCGTCATCTGGTGGCTCGAGGTCCACTCGCCGGCCGGGTTGTAGGAGTAGGCGAGGTCGAACGCGGGTGAGAGCTCCCAGCGTCCGGAGCGGTCCATCAGGAAGGCGATGTTCTTGACGTGGTCGTCCTGGTTTCGCGCGACCACGTTGAACGCCATGCGGCGAAACTGCTGCTCGAGCGCGCCGGCTTCGAGGCCGAGCTCGCGGATCACGCCGAGGGCCTGCTCGTAGGAGTGCGCGCCGGCGGCCGTGAAGTCGTAGTGCGCGAGCGCGGCGAGCGACTGCATGTGGCGCTTGCGGCCCTGCGCGTCGCGGTCGAAGCGCCGCGTCATGAAGTGGCGGCGCCCACC
>Ga0181535_10000798_pt1 | contig 44452 bp, 37 predicted proteins | sample PEATcosm2014_Bin_44_FD_119774 | JGI IMG/M metagenome (GOLD analysis project Ga0181535, IMG submission 119774) | Peatland microbial communities from MTU Mesocosm Facility, Houghton, MI, USA - PEATcosm2014_Bin17_30_metaG | ecosystem: Environmental > Terrestrial > Soil > Wetlands > Peat | place... | reverse complement strand
GGTGTCGAGCAGCAGGTCGTTCATGCCGATCACGCCGTTCATCGGTGTGCGGATCTCGTGGCTGACGTTGGCGAGGAACGCGGACTTGACCTTCGACGCCTCGACCGCCTGGTCGCGCGCGACAGCGAGCTCGGCCAGCGCCCGGTTGCGTTCGGTGACGTCCTGGCAGAGCACGATCCGGCAGGCGCGGCCGTCGAGCGTCAGATTGTCACTGGTGATCTCAACATCGATGATCGTGCCGTCCTTGAAACGGTGGCGCCAGGTCCGGGTCGGCGTGGCGAGCCCGGGGGAGTCCTGTTGCCTCAGCTCCTCCTGGCGTGCCAGGAAATCCGGCAGGTCCTCCGGCGGTCGCAGCTGGGCGATCGTCATCGCGAGCAGCTCCTCGCGCGAGTAGCCGTAGCGCGCAACCATCGAGTTGCTGACGGCGACGATCTGCAGCGTGTCGCAGTCGTAGACGAGCATCGGCTGCGGGTTGTGCTCGAACAGCAGCCGGTAGTGGCGCTCGCTGGCACGCAGCTGCTCGCGGCTGGCCTCCAGCGCCTGTTCCGCTTCGACCTGGGCGGTCACGTCGCGCGAGATTCCCCAGGTGCCGATGATCTCGCCCTGCTCGTCGCGCAGCGCCAGCTTGGTGGTCGACACCCAGGCATCGGGGCGATCGAGGAAGGTCTCGCATTCGAGCTTCGCAACGACCGGCGTGCCGGTCGCGATGATCGCCTGTTCGTCCGCGAACGCCGCGGCGGCGTGCGGGCGGCTGAACATATCGAAGTCGGTCTTGCCGATCACCTGCTGAAGCGAGCAGCCCGGCGCCACCGCCGCCAGCCAGCCCTCGCTCACCAGGAGAAAGCGACTCTTCAAATCTTTGAAAAACACCCTCTCCTCGGGACTCGCGAGGAGGTTGCGAACGCACGCACGCTCGATCGCGCCGCGCGAGGGCTCGGTTGAAGCGCTATCTGGTCGCGGTTCGTCCACAGGACACCGGAGGGTCACCTTCGCACTAGCTCGTATCGACCAATGCGCCGCCAACGTTGAGCCAACGGCGGGCTCGCCGACGAGTGCTCGACAGCCACAGGTGGATGCGCGGCCGCGACGCACGGTGGCTTGGGGCGCGGCGCGCCTGGCTACCGCGCGACCAGCGGCGCCCAGCACCCGAGCGGGCGCCGTGGCAGCCGCGAACGCGCAGTTGCCGGGAGCCGCCTGCGGCGTCGCGCCGCGGTCGCCGGCCGGTCTCCGGCTAGCTCAGTCGCCAGCGTTCGTGCGCCCGCGCGTCGGCGTCGGGAAGGCGTTGATCGGAGCGCTCGTTGCTCGACGCGTCGAGTCGCTGCGACTGGATCTCGAGCAGCCGGTTGCGTTCCTGCTGCACCACCCAGAGTCGGATCTTGCGCTCGACATGTTGCTCGCGTCCCCGCATGTGCTGTCCCTTCTCGTAGGACTCGACAGCATGCTCGCGCGGGGCCGTTGCCGCCGCCTTCGACGCTGGTCCCAAATCAGGGGCTCGACTCTCGACAGCTGGCCCAATCAGCTGTGCGCTCGCACGCGCGGTGTGTTCGTTGTGTGGCGCTCGCGGTGCGCGCCGCTCAGAGCGCCAGCGCGCGATGCTCCTCGGCGGAGGCGTAGAGCGCCTCGATCGCGCGGGCCTGGCCGAGCGCGTCGGCGCGCCCGAGCAGCGGGGTCTCGCAGCCGCGGATCGCCGCCGACAGGTTCTCCAGCTGAAGCCTGTAGGAGTTGGCGGCCTCGACGGCGATCAGCTCCGCCTTCCCGTCGCGGCGCAGTTCGATCCCCGGAGCGCGGCAGTGCCAGGGATCGGCGAGCCGCAGGTTCCCCTCCTCGCCGAGCACGACGAGCTCCTCGGTCTTGTCGAGCACGAAGCCGCAGTCAAAATGCGCGAGCACCTCCCCGGGGAACCTCAGCACGCCCGCGAACGCAACGTCGACGCCGTCGCCGCCGATCACCTGCTCGGCCTGGACCCGCTCCGGCTCGCCGCACAGCAGGCGCGCAGCGCTGACGCAGTAGCAGCCGACGTCCAACAGCGAGCCGCCCTCCAGCTCCCTGCTCAGGCGCACATCGCCCGCGTCGCCGATGTGAAAGCCGAAGCTTGCGTGCACCGCGCGCAGGCGCCCGATCGCACCGTCGGCGACGAGCGTCTTCAGCCGCTTGATCTGCGGGTTGTGGCGGTACATGAAGGCCTCCATCAGCAGTCGATCCGAGCGTTCTGCGACGTCGAAGGCGCGCTCCACCTCGCTCGCGTGGCGGCTCAGAGGCTTCTCGCACAGCACGTGCTTGCCGGCCTGCAGCGCGCGAATCGACCACTCCACATGCAGGGCGTTGGGCAGCGAGATGTAGACCGCCTCAACGTCGCCGTCCGCGAGCAGCGCATCGTATGAGCCGTGGGCGCGCTCGATCGCATGCTCGAGCGCATACGTCTCGGCGGCGGCCTGACTGCGACTGGCAACGGCCATCACCGTCAGATCGTCGGATCCGGCTGCGCCGTCGAGCACCTTCTGGTTGATCCGTGCCGTCGACAGCACGCCCCACCGCACCGGTTCGCTCATCGGCTTTCCCTTCTGCTGGGTTTGAACGGATTACGCTCTCGCCGGCGTCGCCGGCGCCGCGTAGGCCCGATGTTCGCAGCTGTTCGGGAACCGTCGGGCGAGCGTGCGCAGCGACCGCTCAGCTGGTCGAACGGCAGCGCTCGCCTGCCGGCACGCCGATGACCGTTCCGACCGCCGCGCCCTACGGCGCCGGGTTCATCTTGATCACGGTGAAGGCTGCCCCCTGGGGGTCCGCCAGCACCGCGAAGCGGCCGACCGGCATGTCGAGCGGGCCGAACAGGAGCGCGCCGCCGGCGGAGGTGGCCGTCGCGACCGCCTCGTCGGTATCGTCGACGGCGAACCACACGCGCCAGTGGTTCGGCTCGCCCGCGGCCTGCGGCGTCATCGCGCCGCCGACCATTCCCTCGCCGACGTGGAGCACCAGGTAGGTGTCCTCGCCCATCGGCATCTCCCTCGCTGTGATCCCGAGCACCGCCTCGTAGAACGGCAGTGCGGTTTCGAGGTCGCTGCTGACCAATTCGTTCCAGACCAGCGCGTTCGGCTCGTTCACGAGGGTCGCGCCGATGTGGCGGCCAGCCTGCCAGAGGCCCACGGCGCCACCGGTCGGGTCGGCGACCCACGCCATGCGGCCGGCCTCCGTCACGTCGAACGGCTCCATCATCGACTGTCCGCCGGCGGCGAGCACCTTCGCGGCGGTGGCGTCGACGTCGTTCACCGCGATGTAGGTGTTCCACATTGGCGGCACCTGGTGCTCGACCATCTCCGGACTCTGTGGTGCCACGGCGGCAACCGTCTCGCCGTTGAAGAGCGCCATCGAATAGACGCCCCCGCCCGGGTTCGGCATGTCGTCGAAGCTCCAGCTGAACAGCTTGGCGTAGAAGGCCTTTGCGGCATCGACATCGGTCGTCAGGAGGTCCACCCAGCAGGGGGTGCCCTCGGTGTAGGAGCTGCGCTGGCTCATCTGCTTCCTTTCGCCGGGCGTGTCGCGGGGTCGGTTGCGTTGTCGGGCGCAGGCTATCGGGCCGACGGCTGGGTCCTGTGACTCGAAGGTTGCGCAGGCCGGGGGCGGCGGTCAGCTTAGATATGGTCACCGATGAGCTCAGCTGCGAGCGAAACCCGTTCGGCCGCGGGCGCGCACCGCGTGGTGATCGTCGGCTGCGGCTTCGGCGGCCTGTTCGCCGCCAAGGCGCTGCGCAGGGCCGACGCCGGCGTCACGCTGATCGAGCGGACCAACCACCACCTGTTCGCGCCCTTGCTCTACCAGGTGGCGACCGGCATCCTCTCCGCGGGCGAGATCGCGCCCGCCGCGCGAGACGTGCTGCGCAAGCAGCGCAACGTGACGGTCGAGATGGGCGAGGTGACCGCGATCGACGTCACGGCGAGGACCCTCGCCGTGCGCTGCCCGGACGCCAGCGAGCGCTCGATCGGCTACGACAGTCTGATCCTCGCCGGCGGCATGCGGACCTCGTATTTCGGCAACGACTCATTCGAGCGCTGGGCTCCCGGGATGAAGACGATCGACGAGGCGCTGCGGCTGCGCGGGCGGATCTTCGGCGCCTTCGAGATGGCCGAGTGGCAGACCGATCCGCAGCAGCGAGCGGCATGGCTGACCTTTGCGATCGTCGGTGCCGGGCCGACCGGCGTCGAGTTGGCCGGCCAGATCGGCGAGCTCGCCCATCACGCCCTCTCCGGCAACTTCCGCACATTCGATCCGGCGCAGGCGAGGATCCTGCTGTTCGACGCTGGCGAGCGCATTCTGCCGACGTTCGGCGAGCGTCTCTCGCGCAAGGCGACGACGGCGCTCGAGCGACTGGGTGTCGAGGTGCACGTGAACACCACCGTCAGCGGGGTCGACGCGGAGACGATCACGGTGCGTGACGGCGCGGGCGATCAGCGCACGATCGCGGCGATGACGACGATCTGGGCGGCCGGCGTGCGCGCGGCGCCGCTGGCTGAGCTGATCGCGCAGGCGACCGGGGCGCCGACCGACCGCGGCGGGCGCGTGAGCGTGACACCCGACTGCTCGCTCGCCTCCCACCCGGAGATCTTCGTCGTCGGCGACATGATGGATCTCGACGGGCTCCCCGGCCTGGCGGAGGTGGCGATGCAGACCGGCACGCACGCCGCCAAAGTGATCCGCGCGCGAATCAGCGGGCGCCGCGAGCCGAAGCCGTTCCGCTACCGCGACCTCGGGGAGATGGCCGCGGTATCGCGCACCTCGGCGGTCGCGAACTTCCGCGGCCTGCAGTTCAGCGGGCGCATCGGCTGGGCGATGTGGCTGTTCGTGCATCTCGTCTTCCTGACCGGATTCAAGAACCGCGTGACGACGGTCGTGCGCTGGACGATCACGTTCGTCGGCCGTGCCCGCGCGGAGCGCACGATCGACGGAGCGCACGCCGTGATCGACCGGCGCGAGCGGCTCGAGCCCCACTAGCGGGGCGTCTCGAAACGTTCGACCGGTTACCCCGGCGTCCGGATGCCGTCTGGCGGCGTCCTCGGTCGCGGCAAGGCAACCAGCCTTGCCTGCTCCCTGCGTCCTGGCCGGCAGACCCCAGCCACTCGCCGTTTCCCGTTCAACGTTCCGAGAAGGCCCACTAGACTCCCACGCGCAGCTGGGCAAACAGGCCGCGGCAGCCGCGGCGGGCGAACGAAGGGGTGAGGATGAGCGGGCCTTTGCGCTGGGGCGTCGTCGGCACGGGGGCGATCGCCGCCGCCTGGGTCGAGGACATGGGCATGACCGACTCCGGGACGGTCGTCGCGGTCGGCTCGCGCAAGCTCGAGACGGCGGAGCGTTTCGCCGACCGCTGGGGGATTGCCAACCGGCATGCGAGCTACGAGGCGCTGGTCGCCGACGACGAGGTCGACGCGGTCTACGTGGCGACGCCGCATCCGCTGCACAGCCCGTGCGCTGCGCTCGCGCTGCGCGCAGGCAAGCCGGCCCTGGTCGAGAAGCCGTTCACGGTGACCGCCGCCGAGGCCGAGGAGCTTGTCGCGCTCGCGCGCTCCCAGGGCCTCTTCCTGATGGAGGCGATGTGGACTCGCTGGCTGCCGCACATCGTGGCGATCCGCGCGCTGCTGGCCGACGGCGCGCTGGGGCAGATCGTCCTGGTCACGGCCGACCACGGCCAGTGGTTTGCGCCCGATCGCGACTTCCGCCTGCACGCGCGCGAGCTGCACAGCGGCGCGCTGCCCGACCTCGGCGTCTACCCGGTGTCGTTCGCCTCGATGGTGCTCGGGACTCCGGAGCGCATCGTCAGCCTGACGAACCCGGCGCCCGACGGCGGCGACGAGACGACGTCGATGGTGTTCGGCTACAGCAGTGGCGCCCACGCGCTGCTGAACACCACGATCTCGGCCAAGACGCCGACGCGCGCCGCGATCGTCGGCAGCGAGGCGCGGATCGAGATCGACGGCGACTTCTACCGCCCGTCCTCGTTCAGCCTGATCTCGCGCGACGGCGTCGAGACGCGCCACGAGGTGCCCCACGAGGGCTGGGGCCTGCGCCACCAGGCCGACGAGGTTGCCCGCTGCGTGCAGCAGGGGCTGCTGGAGAGCCCCGTCATGCCGCTCGACGAGAGCATCTCGATCATGGCGACGATGGACGCCGTGCGCGCGCAGGGCTCGCGGTGACCGCCGGTCCGGCGGGCGCCACCGCAGTGCGCCGTTTGACCGTTTCAATCGAGTATGTTTGCCGCGGTCGCGGTTGACGAAAGGCGCTGCGTGGGCGAGACGGCAACGGACGTGACGGCGCGGAGCGCGTCGGCCGACGCAGGAGACGGGTCGCCCGCCGCCACACCGGCCGTCCGGCTCACGGGCCTGCGCAAGAACTACGGCTCGGTCGCGGCCGTCGATGGGGTCGATCTCGACATCGCCCAGGGCGAGTTCTTCACGATGCTCGGCCCGTCGGGCTCCGGCAAGACGACGCTGCTGCGGATGATCGCCGGCTTCGAGCGCCCCGACGCCGGCTCGATCGAGCTGGGCGGCGTCGAGGTCAGCCGCACGCCGCCGTACGGGCGCAACGTCAACACCGTCTTCCAGGACTACGCGCTGTTCCCGCACATGAACATCCTCGAGAACGTCGAGTACGGGCTGCGCGTCAGGCGCGTGGCCAAGGCGGAGCGCCGCCGTCGGGCGCAGCAGGCGCTCGAGATGGTGCGCCTGCCGGGGCTCGGTGAGCGCAAACCGGTCCAGCTCTCGGGCGGCCAGCGCCAGCGCGTCGCGCTGGCACGCGCGATCGTCAACGAACCCGAGGTGCTGCTGCTCGATGAGCCGCTCGGCGCGCTCGACCTCAAGCTGCGCCAGGAGATGCAGCTCGAGCTCAAGCGGATCCAGCGCGAGGTCGGCATCACCTTCGTCTTCGTCACCCACGACCAGGAGGAGGCGCTGACGATGAGCGACCGTCTGGTCGTCGTCAACCATGGCCGGATCGAGCAGCTCGGCACGCCGATCGAGGTCTACGAGCGTCCCGCGAGCGAGTTCGTCGCCGGCTTCATCGGTGTCTCCAACCTGCTCGAGCGCGACGGCCGGCGCTTCACGATCCGCCCGGAGAAGGTACGGCTGATGGCCCCCGGGGAGCCGGTGCCGGCCGGTTGCCACAGCGAGGCCGGGCGCATCGACGACGTGATCTACCTCGGCGTCGTCACGCGTTATCTGATCGCGCTCGCGGCCGGGGGGACGCTCACGGTGGTCCGCCAGAACCTCGAGACCGCCGCCGCCGAGGCACTCGAGACGAAGGGCCGCGACGTCGTCGTGTGCTGGCGCGAGGACCAGAGATTTGAGATCGACGATCGCGGCACGCAGGCGCCGGTGTCGTCGAGTTAGCAGGCAGACCAAGAGGAGGAAGGTCATGCAACCCATGCGAGTGAAAGGAACCGGTGAGCGCATGAAGCCCCGGAGAAGCCGTCTAGTAGGCGTTCTGATCGCCGCCGCCGCAACGGCGCTGGTGGTCGTAGCGTTCATCCCGAGCGGGGCGTCCGCCAGCCGCGCGAACAGCGCGCTCGTCGCGCCCGAGGCCAACGCGCCGGTGCCGTCGTCGGTCGGCAAGGGCGAGGGCAAGCTCAACCTGATCGCCTGGGAGGGGTACGTCCAGCCGGAGTGGACAAAGCCGTTCGAGAAGCAGACCGGCTGCCAGGTGAACGTGAAGTACGCGGGCTCCTCGAGCGAGATGGTTGCGCTGATGGCCAACGGCGGCGGCGGCCAGTACGACATGGTCTCCGCCTCCGGCGACGCGGATCTGCGCCTGATCTACGGGGGTGATGTGCGCCCGGTCAACATCTCGCTGATCCCGTCCTGGAAGGACTTCCAGCCGTTCCTGCAGAGTCCGCCCTTCAACACGATCGGCGGCAAGCACTACGGCGTCTCGTTCGAGTTCGGCCCCAACGTCCTGCTGTATTCGACCAAGACGTTCAAGACGGCGCCGACCTCCTGGTCGGTGCTCTACAACAAGAAGTACGCCGGCGAAATCACGGTGCCGGACAATCCGATCCAGATCGCCGACGCCGCGCTCTACCTCTCCAAGTCCGATCCGAAGCTCGGCATCACCGATCCCTACGAGCTGACCCAGCCGCAGTTCAACGCCACCGTCGCCCTGCTCAAGCAGGAGCACCCGCTGGTCAAGAAGTACTGGGATCTCGCCTCCCAGGAGATCAGCCTGTTCCAGAGCGGGACCACGGTCGTCGGAGCTGCCTGGCCCTACCAGACCAACACGCTGCAGGCGGACAAGGTGGCGGTAGCCGAGACGATCCCCAGTGAAGGGGCGACCGGTTGGGCCGACACCTGGATGCTCGCGACGAAGGCGCCCGATCCGAACTGCTCCTACAAGTGGATGCAGTGGATGACGACGCCCCAGATCCAGGCCGAGGACGCGATCTCCTTCGGCGAGACGCCGGGGAACGAGCTGGCCTGTCCGATCATGGACAAGCTCCAGAAGGGATCGTGCGAGGCCTACCACGCAAACGAGCCCTCGTCGTACTTCCAGTCGATCAAGTTCTGGAAGACACCGCTGGCCACCTGCGACAACGGCAAGAACGACTGCGTGCCGTTCCAGGACTGGGTCACCGCCTGGACATCGATAATCGGGTAGCCCGGGGGGACGCAGCATGTCGACGACCGCGATCCGCGAGGACCGGTCTAGCAAGGGGATGGCCCGCGTCTCGGCGGCGCTCTGGCGCCGTGCGTGGCTGCGGGCCACCCTGACGCTCACCCCGCCGCTGGCGTGGTTCCTCGTCATCTACATCGCATCGCTGGTGCTGATGCTGGTGACGGCGTTCTGGACGGTCAACCCGTTCACCAATGTGCTGGAACACAGCTGGACGCTCGCGAACTTCAACCAGCTGTTCACGTCGCCCTACCCGACGATCATCCTGCGCACGGTCGAGATGGCGGCGATCGTGACCGTGACGGACGCCCTGATCGCGCTGCCGTTCGCCTACTACATGGCGCGCGTCGCCTCGCCGCGCACCCGGCGGCTGCTGTTCACCGCGGTCCTCTTGCCGCTCTGGGCCAGCTATCTCGCGCGCGTGTACGCCTGGATCGTGATCCTGCAGAAGGGCGGCACGCTCAGCTGGACAACCAGCAAGCTCGGGCTCGGCGCGGTCAACATCGGCTACACCAACACGGCGATGTGGATCGTGTTCTCCTACATCTGGCTGCCGTTCATGATCGTGCCGCTCTATGGCGCGCTCGAGCGGATCCCCGACTCGCTGCTCGAGGCCTCCGGCGACCTCGGCGCCCGCGCCTGGCGCACGCTGCGCACGGTCGTCCTGCCGCTCGCCCTGCCAGGGATCATCGCCGGCTCGATCTTCACCTTCTCGCTCACGCTCGGTGACTTCATCACGCCGCTGCTGGTCGGTGGCGCCAGCGCGCAGTTCATCGGCAACGTGATCTACTCGAACATCGGCACGGCGAACAACCTGCCCTTCGCGGCGATGCTGGCGTTCGTGCCGATCGTGATCATGACCGTCTACCTGCTCGGCGCGCGGGCGCTCGGGGCGTTCGAGTCGCTCTGATGGAGGGTCGCGCCACACGCATCGGGCTGCGCATCTGGGTCGTCGCGGTGCTGCTGTTCCTGTTCGTCCCGATCGCGATCATCTTCCTCTACGCCTTCAACAGCTCGAACATCCAGGCCTGGCCGATCCAGGGGCTCAGCACGAAATGGATCACCGTCGCCTGGAACGACCCGCAGGTGCACGCGGCGCTGTGGCTGTCGGTCAAGGCGGGCCTGTTCGCGACGGGCGTGGCCCTGGTGCTCGGCTCGGCGGCCGCCTTCGGTGTGCATCGCTTCCGCTTCTTCGGCCGCGAGGGGGTTTCGCTGCTGCTGGTGCTGCCGCTCGCGCTGCCGGGGATCATCACAGGCATCGCGCTGAACTCGGCGTTCCAGTACGTCGGGATCCAGCTCTCGCTGCTGACGATCGTGATCGGCCACGCGACCTTCTGCATCGTCGTCGTCTACAACAACGTGCTCGCGCGGCTGCGCCGCGTGTCGGGGTCGCTGTACGAGGCCTCGGCCGACCTTGGCGCCCACGGCTTCTTCACCTTCCGCACGATCACGCTGCCGACGCTCTCGACGGCGATCATCTCCGGAGCGCTGCTGGCCTTCGGCCTGTCCTTCGACGAGGTGATCGTGACGACGTTCACGGCCGGCGCGCAGAACACGCTGCCGCTGTGGATCTTCGGCGCGATCCGGCTCGGCCAGCAGCTGCCGGAGGTCAACGTCGTCGTCGGCTTCGTGCTGCTGCTGACGGTGATCCCGGTCAGCATCGCCGCGCGCCTGACCGGCGGCGGCGGCGTCACGCGGGCCTCGACGGCGTCCGCACCCTCGCGGCGCGAGCGCCGCGCGGCGCTCGACGTCCCCGAGTCGGCCGAGTTCGAGCCCGCGGGGCTCTAGGGCATGCGGTTCGCGGCGTGATGATCGAGCTCGAGCAGGTCCTCGACGAGATCCCGCAGCTCGCCGATCCGGCCCGCGAGGTCAGCCGGCTCTCGGGCGGCCTCACCAACTCCAACTACAAGGTCGTCACCGCCACCGGCAGCTACCACGTGCGCCGCTGGAGCGACGACACGGGCCTGTTGGCGATCGACCGCGACAACGAGTGCCACAACTCGGTCTGCGCGGCGCAGGCCGGCGTCGGTGCGGGCGTCCTCGCCTACCTGCCCGAGCACAACACGATGGTGATGGAGTGGCTCGAGGGCGCGACGCTCAGCGCCGCGAAGCTGCGCCGCGGCGGGCGGCTGCTCGGCGAAGTCGCCGCCGCCTGCCGGCGGCTGCACGGCGCGCCGCGCTTCCGCGACGACTTCGACATGTTCGAGATCCAGCCCCGCTACCTCGAGATCGTGCGCAGCCGCGGCTTTCGCCTGCCGGAGGGCTACGAGCGCTTCGAGCCCCACGTCGCCGCGATCCGCGACGCGTTCGCGCTGCGCGACGAGGGGACCGTGCCGTGCAACAACGACCTGCTGGCGGAGAACTTCATGCTCACGCCGTCCGGGCTTCGCCTGATCGACTACGAGTACTCGGGCAACAACGACGCGTGCTTCGAGCTGGGCAACATCTGGAGCGAGTCGAACCTCTCGCTCGCGCAGCTCGAGCGGCTGGTCGGCGCCTACTACGGTCGCCCCGCGCGCCACAAGGTCGCTCGCGCGCGGCTATGGGGGCTGATGTCGAAGTACGGCTGGACGCTGTGGGCGTCGATCCAGGACGGCGTGTCGGCGATCGACTTCGACTTCTGGGCCTGGGGACTCGAGAAGTACGGGCGGGCGGTCGCGGAGTTCGAGAGCCCCGACTTCGAGCGGCTGCTCGACGAGGCGCGCCGCAGCGACTGAGGGCGCGGCGCCGCGCGCGCGCCGCGCGCCTCGCAGTTCGCGGCTCACGCCCCGCCGCGCTCAGCCGAGAAACGACTCGAGCACCGGCAGGAACGCGCTCTCGTCCTGGAACAGGAACGCATGCCCGGCGCCGGGGTAGAGCACGAGCTTCGCACCCGCGATCAGCTTGGCGAGCGCGTGGCTGTTGGACACCGGGTCGAGGCGGTCGACGGTGCCGTCCGCGACGAGCGTGGGAGCCGAGATGTCGGCGGTCCGCTTTCCGGCCGGGTCGGTGCCGTCCCACCAGGTGATGATCGCGCTCGATTGCGCCGCGGTCGTGGCGGCCGAAGAGCCGGAGGCGCTCGGATAGGTCGACACGGCAGCCAGGAACGCGTTCTGCGCGGCGGTCTGGCCGGCCGGGAAGAGGTCGGCCAGGACCTGCTGCTCGTCGCCGGTCTTGATCGCGTTGATCGCGGCCTGCGTGGGCCTCACGATGGTGCCCGTTCCGGGGAACGTGGCGCACAGCACGAGCCTGCGCACCTGCGCCGGGTGGCGTATCGCTAGCGCTTCGGCGATCATGCCGCCCATCGACCAGCCGAGCACGTCTGTTCGCCCGAGGCCAAGGGCGTCGATCAGCGCGCTGGTCTGGTCGGCCATCGCGTCGATCGTCAGCGGCGCCGGCAGCGCCCGTGTCCTGCCGATCCCGGCATTGTCGAAGATCACGACCCGGTGCGTCTTGGCGAGAGCGTTGACGAAGCGCGGATCCCAGGACTCCATCGTTCCGCCGTAGCCGGTTATCAGGACCAGGGGCGGCCCACTGCCCGTCACGCGGTAGCCGACCGGGCCGAGCTTCGTCTGCGCGGTGCGCACCGCGGCGGCGGCGATTCCGCTGGTGGCGCGTGCCGGCTGACCGATGCTCGCGAGGCTCACGGCCCCCGCCGGGGCGGCGATCGTCACCGCCTCGTTGAAGTGACTGAGCACATCCTTGCCGCCGGTCGTGGTCGGCGTGGTGGAGTCCTCGCCGCAGGCCGCGTCGGTCTTGCCGCCCGCGCGGTACGGGCCGGTGGTCGTGGTCTCGAGCGGCAGTGGCGATCCGCTCGCCGCCACGTAGAGGCGTCCCGGGGCGCTGCCCGGGAGATCCCCGGCGTCCGCCAGGACAACGGCGCGCCGGCCGGCGAGCGTGGTCTCGCCGTCGACGGAGAGCGTGCCGAGGCGCTGGCCCAGCAGGCAGCGGCCGAGGATCGCCGGCTTGGTCAGCGCGATCAGGTTCCCGATCGTCGGCAGCTGCGACGGCGTCGCGCTCACCCAGTGGCCCGCCAGTGCGGTCAGCGTCGCGCCCTTCGCTCCCTCGGCGACGTAGAAGGACCGTGGTGAGCGGAAGTAGAGCGTGGCGCCGATCAGGCGCAGGTCGATCGGGCCTGTCGCCACGTGCTCGACGACCGCGGCCTTCCCGGGCAGCACGAAATCGCCGGACACGGTGAGGGGGCCGCTCGGTAGCGTCGAGCTCCCCTGTAGGTGGAAGCTGTGCACATGGTCGATCGCCTTCTCGGCGGCCGCGAGGATCTGCGCGGGCGACTCACCGGCGAGACCCGTGGCCGAGGTGCTCGTGACCGAGGCGGGGTGGCCGGAACCGCCACAACCGCCGACGACGAGCGCGAGCGCAGAGGCTGCGATCACCAGCGTTCCCGTCCTCACGCGCGCGCTCCCTTCTCCCCGGGTCGTCCGGGCCGGAGTCTAGCCGGTCATCGGGAACCGTTCGATCCGAACGCGGACTACCCACTGGCGGCCCCGTCCAAAACGCGCGAGCGTCGGCCGGCCGCACGGCCCCACCGCAAACCACCACCCCGCGCACCACCGCGCGCTCAGGCTCCGCCCCCCTCGCCGTGCCGCGGCCAGTAGGCCTCGAGATCGGCGAGGCGAGCCGGGCCGCGGGCGAGCCGGCCGACGGTCTCCGGGGCGCGGGCGTCGAGCTGGGAGACCGCGACGACGAACAGCTGCGCCGTGGTGAGGGCGTCGCCGATCGCCGTGTGCGGCGAGTGCACCGGCAGGCCGCAGGAGCGCGCCAGCCCGCCGAGGTCCATCCCCCCGGGCAGCTCGCCGTCACGCTCGGCGAGCCAGACGCGCGCGAGCACCGCGGTGTCGAGCACCGGACCGCGCAGCCGCATGCGCAGCCGCCTCAGCGCGTCTCCGAGGAACGCCTGCTCCACCGGTGCGTGGTGGGCGACCAGCACGCGCCCCGCCATCGCCGCGAGCAGCGGATCGAGCGCCTCGGCCGCCGGTGGCGCCCGCTCGAGGTCGGCGGCGCGCAGGCCGTGCACGCGGATCGCCGACTCGGCGAGCGGCCGCGTCGGTCGCACCAGCCCGACCACGGCGCCCTCCAGGCGGACGCGGCCGTCGTCGATCGGCAGCGCGCCGAACGAGATGATCTCGCCGTCGCAGCGGTCGAGCCGGCTCAGCTCGACGTCGACCACGCAGTAGCCCGCCTCGCGCCACGGCGTGCGCGCTCGTGGCGGGCGCGAAGCGGCGTAGGCGCGCGCCCCCTCGCCGCGGGCGGGCCCTGCCCACCAGGGCCTCACCAGACGGGCGCCTGCAGCTCGGCGGCGACCCGCTTCTGCACCGCCGCCACGGCGCGGAAGGCCTCGCGCAGGTAGCTGCGGGTGAGCGGGCTGAGCTCCGCCGGGTCGATGTAGTCGTCGGGCGTCTCACCGGCGCGCAGCTGCTCGACCTGGTGATCGACGCGCAGGCCGACGATCAGCTCGTGGGCCTCGAGCAGCGTGTGTGCGTCGCTCGCCGGCAGCGTTCCGGCCTCGCCGGCGACGCGCAGCCGCTCCGCCGTCGAGGTGCAGGTGACGCCCGCCGACATCGCCGCCCAGCGAGCGAGATCGACGATCGGGACGACGCCGCCGTGTTTGAGGTCCAGCTGGCCGCGCCGTTCGCCGCTGTGCTCCACGACCAGTCCGCGCAGGAAGCCGGTCGGCGGGCGGTACGAGAGCGCGAAGCGGGCGAGCAGGCGCAGCAGCGCGGGGTGCTCCGGCGCGAGGCAGAACTCCTCCGCCACCGGCGTGCCGGCATGGATGCCCCACACGGGCCTGCTGTCCACCAGCACCGAGGTCAGGATCAGCGCCTTCTCCTGGCTTGGATCCTCGAGCCAGCTGCGTGCGACGTGCCGCCACGACTCCTCCGAGCGCACGAACAGGAGGTCGGAGGCGGCCGCTCCGTAGGCGTCCGCGCGCAGCCCGCACGCCGCCATGCCCGCCACCACGCGCTTGCCCAGTTCGTGCAGGTGCGGGCGGATCGTGCGCTCGTCGCCGTCGCCGTACCAGACGATCGCGCTGTCGGCGTCGGAGCTGGGGACCGCCTCACGCCGCGCCTGGCTGCCGAGCGCGAGCCAGGCGAACGGCGCTTCGGATCCGCCGATCTCGGCGACCGTCAGCTCCACCATCCGGCGCGTCAGCGCGTCGAGCACGACCGAGTAGATCGCCGAGATGCTCGTCGCCGCGAGCCGCGTCTCGTGCAGCCCCAGCACCATCGCCGCGAGCTGCGACGAAACCGCGGCGAGCTGATCGACCGACTCGGCGGCGGCGATCTCGCGGCGCACGTAGAAGGAGCTGCGCGTCTCGACCGCGATCAGGTCGAGGTCGGCGACGACGCCGACCAGCTCGCCGCGCGCGGAGAGCACCGGGAAGTGGCGGATGCCGCGGTCGAGCATCTCGAGCAGCACGCCGCCGCCCAGGCGGTCCGGGGCGACCGTGTATGCGGGTGCCGTCATCACCGCGCTGACCGGCTCCTCGCCCGACACCCCCGCGGCGACGACGCGCGAGCGCAGGTCGTGGTCGGTCATGATCCCGACCGCGCCCGGGAGCCTCACGCAGACGGCCGTTGCCCCGGCGGCGTTCATCAGGCGCGCCGCCTCGCGGATCGTGGTGTCGGGCGCGACGACTACCGGTGCGGCTCGGATCAGCGAGCCGACCGGCTGGTGCGCCGGGTCGCGGGCGGCGACGCCCGGCGCGGCGCCGCCGCCCGGCGACGGCGCCGGCACGCCCAGCGCGTCGCCGCGGGTGGTCAGCAGCGAGCGCGCGACGAAGCCGACGCTCTCGGGCCGCGCGAGCACGCGCAGCGCGACGTCGGCGCCGAGCCTGTAGCAGAGCGTGTCCTCGTGCGCGCGGGCGGTGAAGCCGGCCGGCAGGCCGGAGAGCATCGAGCCGTGCCCGAACAGCTCGCCGGCGCCGAGCAGGTCGAGCACCGCGCCGGCGTGGACGATCTCGACCGCGCCGCTGCGAACCACGCGAACGTGCTCGACCGGCTCGGCGCCCTCGGCGAAGATCGTCGTTCCGGCGAGGTGGAACTCGATCTCCGCGGAGCGGGCGGCGAGCTCCACGTCGGCGCGCGACAGCGCGTCGAACGGGGCGTGCAGGCGCAGGAAGTCGGCCACGTCGGAGAGCGCGGTGACCGCCGTCGCGACGGCGCGGCGCTCGACGCCGTCCGGTGGTCCCGGCGCCGCCGCTGCTCCGCCCTGCTCGTCTTCGCGCACGTCCGTGGCCCCCGTCCCTCACCGCTCGTGGCGCCCGGATCCGCCGGTACGCCGGCCGCCTCTACGCGAACACGACGGTCGCGTTGCGGTTGATGATCACACGATCCTCCAGATGCCAGCGCACCGCGCGGGCCAGCACGACCCGCTCGATGTCGCGGCCGATGTGGGCGAGGCGCTCGGCGCTGTCGCGGTGCGACACCCGCGCGGTGTCCTGTTCGATGATCGGACCGGCGTCGAGCTCCTCGGTGACGTAGTGCGCGGTCGCGCCGATCAGCTTCACGCCGCGCTCGCGCGCCTGCGCGTACGGGTCGGCGCCGGCGAACGCGGGCAGGAACGAGTGGTGGATGTTGATGATCGGCACGCCGACGCGCGCGAGGAAGCCGGCGCTCAGGATCTGCATGTAGCGGGCGAGCACGACGAGGTCGAAGCCCTCCGCGAGCAGCTCGAGCTGCGCCTCCTCGGCGGCGTTCTTGGCCGCGGCGGTGACCGGCACGTGCACGTAGCGCACGCCGAAGGCGTCGACCTCCGCGCGCATCCGCTCGTGGTTGGAGATCACGAGCGCGATCTCGCATTCGAGCTCGCCGCGCCGCCAGCGCCACAGCAGGTCCATCAGGCAGTGATCGGCCGTCGAGCTCATCACCGCGACGCGCTTGCGCTCGGACGCGTAGGTCAGCCGCCAGCGCATGTCGAAGCGCTCGGCGACCGGCGCGAACGAGGCCTCGAAGCGTGCGCGCGCGCCGGCGCCGGCGTCGGCGACGCTGAACTCGACGCGCATGAAGAAGCGCCCGCCCTCCGGGTCGGTCGAATACTGGTCCGACTGGATGATGTTGCCGCCGTGGTCGGAGATCGCCGCGGACACGGCGGCGACGATCCGCGGTCGGTCGGGGCAGGAGATGACCAGTCGCGCGAGGCTCAACTGGCGGCGATTGTAGGGCGCCGCCCAGACCGCTCCGCGGCGCCCGCGCGCGCCCCGCAGACCGCCCACGCCGAGCGCCGCACCCGCGCGCGCCGCTCCAAGCGCGCCACGCCCCACCCAGAGCGCGCCCTCAGCCGGTCGGGTGCAGGTTCTCGTAGTAGATGACCGGCTGGGTGTAGGCGGCGTAGCCGGTCACGTTCGCGCGGCTGACGTTCTGCACGGGGATCGCGCTGATGTTGACGGTCGGCAGTTCGGCGTCGATCGCGGAGGCCGCCTGGGTGATCAGCGCCTGCGTCGGGGCGCCGCCGGGGCTGTCCCCGAGCTGGTCGAGCAGTGTCTGCAGCGTGGTGCTGCCGAAGTGCTGCAGGGCGGCGTCGCTGACCGGGTCGAGCGCCGTGTTGGCGTCCTGTTCGAGCAGGAAGCCGGCGCCCCCGAGCAGCGGCGTGTCCGCTTCGATCGTCGACTCGAGTCCCGGGGACTGCTGGAGCGCGAGCAGCTGATCGGTGTCGTTGATGAAGATGAACTTGACGACGACGCCGATGTTGTTGTCCAGCTCGCCCGACAGGAGGTTGAGCAGCTCGCCGGCGCCGCCGCCCAGCTCGCCGAAGTTGGTGTACACGTTCAGCGTGATCCCGTCGGGGTAGCCGGCCGCCCGCATCAGGCTCCGCGCCTGCTCGGGGTCGTAGCTCGTCGGCTGTGCCTGGCCGAAGGCCGCCGGCACCGTCAGCACGCTCGGCTGGTCGTCGGTGCCGTCGACGGCGGCCGCCAGATCGGCGCGGTTGAGCGAAAGGTTGATCGCCTGGCGCACCAGCGGGTTGGCGAGCGGGCCGCTCGCGACGTCGAAATGCCATCCGAGCACACCCGGCCCGCTCTGCAGGATCGTCGCGCTGACGCCGTCGATGCGCGACACATCGGTGGCCTCCTCGAACTCCTTCCAGGAGAGGCCGCTGGTGTGCGTGGCGTCGCCCGCCAGCAGCTTCGCCAGGCGGTCCGGGGAGCTGTCGTCCTCGCGGATGTAGACCCGCGTGTAGTACGGGCGCGCCCAGAAGCCTGGGTTCGCCTGCAGCTCGATCACGCGGCGCGGCACGAACTGCGACACCCAGTAGGCGCCGAAGCTCGCGGAGTGCGTGGTGCCCCACTGCTGCGCCCACGGATCGGCGTGCGTCGCGTGCGAGCGGTAGAGCGCGCTGTCGTAGATCGCCAGGTCGTAGGAGGCGAGCACCGACAGCGTGAACGGGCTCGGCGAGGTGACGTTGACGCGCACCAGGTGGCTGTCGAGCACCGTGACGGGGTCGGCGACGTCGATGTGCGCCAGCGCGAACAGGAAGGGCGCGACCGGCGAGCGCGCGAGCGCGCGGTCGAGGCTCCAGCGCACGTCGGCGGCGCTGAACAGGTCGCCCGAGTCGCCGCGGACCCCGCGGCGCAGCTCGAACGTGTAGCTGCCGTCGCTCGAGCGCTGCCACGAGGTCGCGAGGTACGGCACGACCGCCCCGTCGGGCGGCAGCTGGGCGTTCGATCCCGGCGCCGCCGGGGCGGGCCGCACCAGCTCGCTCGACCAGCTCGGCAGGATCGAGGCCGAGGCGGGCGACGGCGTTCCCGTCTCGTCGAGGTCGACCGGCAGCTGGGCGACCAGGTCGGTGAACGTGTGGGCCGCGGCCGAGGTGGCGGCCGCGGAGCTTCCGCCGCAGCCCGCGAGCGCGAGCGCTCCCGCGGCCGCCGCCGCGAGCACGCCGGCGCGCAGCGCGCGACGGCCACGGGACGGTCTCAATACGCGCGGCCGGGGTTCTCGAGATCGCTTCTGCGCGCAGCCCCGCTCACGGCGCCAGTCTACCCGCGGCTCAGCCGCTCAGCTGGTCGTAGTAGACGGCGCCGTCCGGGTACGCGGCGTAGCCGCCGATCCCCGCGCGCGTGACCAGCTGGCCGGGAACGTCGACGAGCGGGATCACCGGGAACGACGCGGAGAGGATCGCGAGCGCCCGCGCCGGCGTCCCCGACCCCGCGCCCGCGCGTAGCGCCCCGGCGAGCGCGTCGAGCGCCGGGGCGTCGTAGCCCTCGATGTCGCCGGGCGAGCCGGGCAGGTAGTCGTAGGCGATCGCGAACGCGGCCGAGGCGACCGGCACGGAGGTGGTTTCGAGCACCGCGCCGACCGCGCCCGTGCGCGCGAGCGCCGCCAGGTCCGCAACGCTCGCCACGTATCGCACGCGCACGCGCACGCCGATCGCGCCCAGCTCGCGCGCGATCGACGCGAGCTCCGCCGGCGCCTGCGGGTCGCCGGCGAGGCACGCCGCCACCACGACCGCGAAGCCGTGCGGGTGGCCGGCGCGCGCGAGCAGCCGCCGCGCGAGCGCGACGTCGTGCGGGTAGGCGGGCTCGCGCAGCCCCGGCGTGAGCGTGCCCGCGAGCGGCCCGCGGGCCGGGCGCGCGACGCCGGCGAAGGCGGTGCGCGAGATCGCCGCGCGGTCGATCGCGAGCGACAGCGCGCGCCGCACGAGCACGTCCGCGAAGGGCGCGAAGCGCTCGTCGGGCACGAGCGTGCTGACCGCGGTCGAGGCGAGCGTCACCGCGCGCAGGCCGCTGGTGTGCGCCGCGACCTGGAAATCCGCCCAGTCGAGCCCGTCGGTGTGCGACGCCTCCCCCGCGGCGACGTCGGCGAGTCGCAGCGCCGCCGAGGGGACGGCCTCGATCGCTACGAGCCCGAACGCCGGCGGCCGCCGGAAAAGCGGGTTCGCGCGCAGCAGGAGCTTTCCGGCGGGCTGGAAGCCGAGCAGCTCCCAGGCTCCGTAGAAGGCGAGGTGGCCGGCGAGCCAGCGCCGCGCGCGCGGGTCCGCGGCGCTCTCGTGCGCGCGCACGGCGCGGCTGTCGAGCACGCCGAAGCGGAAGTCGCCGAGCACCGCGAGCGTGAACGGGCTGGGCGCCGTGACGTTGACGCGCACGGTTTCGGCGCCGAGCACGGTGACCGGGTCGGCGAGCGAGATCCGCCCGGCGGCGGCGAGCGAGCGCGCGGCCGCGGAGAGCGCCAGCGCGCGCCTGAAGCTGAAGCCGACGTCGGCGGCGCTCAGCGTGTGCCCGTAGGCGCTGACGACGCCGTGGCGCAGCACGAAGCTGTAGTCGCCGCCGGGCAGCGCCCGCCACGAGCCGGCGAGAAAGCCCGTCATCGCGCCGGCCGGGGCGAGCGTGGCGGCGCCCGCCGCGCGTCCCGCGGGCCGCACGAGCGTGCCGGCGAGCGAGGTCTCGACCGCGTCGAACGCGGGGCCCTGCTCGGCGGCCGGGTCGAGGCTCCGTGGCAGCGCGGCGACGACGTCGATGAACTCCGCGACGGCCGGCGTGGGCGCGCGCGCGGGCGTGCCGCCGCCGCAGGCCGCCAGCCCGCAGGCCGCGACCAGTCCCACGATGGCGCCGCTGCACACCCGCATCCGCTGAATCCTTGCGCGCCACGCGCACCGGCGCTTCCACTCTTTAGCATCTGTTCCGATCGGCGCATGCGCCGATCGGCGGAACGGCGCATGCGCCGTTCCGCGGGTGGGTGCATGCACCCACCCGTAAAGCCAATTGAGGAGAACGGAGCTTGGGCGCCAACATCGATCCCCAGATCGACCCCGACCGCTTCCGGCAGGTTCTCGGGCATCTGCCCACCGGTGTCACGGTCGTCACGGCGCACCACCCGAGCGGGCCGGTGGCGATGTCGGCCAACTCCGTCACGTCGGTCTCGCTGCAGCCGCCGCTGATCCTGTTCTGCCCGGCGAAGAGCTCGACGAGCTGGCCGAAGATCCACGCCAGCGGGCGGTTCTGCGTGAACGTGTTCGCCGCCCATCACGAGGAGATCTCGCAGCGCTTCGCCGCGGTCGGCGTCGACCGCTTCGCCGGCGTCGCCTGGCACTCGCGCCCGTCCGGGCCCGCGCTCGACGACGCCGTCGCCTGGATCGAGTGCACGATCGACGCGGTGCACGAGGCGGGCGATCACCTGATCGTCGTCGGCGCCGTCGACCAGCTCGAGACGCGCGAGGGCGAGACCAGCCCGCTCGTCTTCTTCCGCGGGCGCTACGGCTCGTTCTCGGCCAACGACGAGTGAACCGTGGCGGCCGCCGGGCGGCGATCTCTATGCTTGGCGGTCACGTGAGCCCCGTGGACGCAGTCACGCGCCGGAGGGTCACCTTCTCGCGCAACCTCACGCTGTCGCTGTCGCGGACCTGCGTCTCGCACTGCAAGTACTGCGCCTTCGCGACGCACCAGCCGCACCTGCACGAGCCCGACGAGGTGCGCGCGCTGCTCGACCACGCGGCGCACCGCAACGTCAAAGAACTGCTGATCCTGACCGGCGACGACCCCGCCCACCATCCCGGGGTGCGCGAGCGCCTCGACGCGCTCGGCTTCGCGGACTTCGTCGACTACGTGAGCTGGTGCTGCCGTGAGGCGCTTTCGCGCGGGCTGCTGCCGCACACGAACCTCGGCGCGCTCTCGCGCGAGGAGCTTGCGCGCCTGCGCGAGGTGACGGCGTCGCAGGGGCTGATGCTCGAGTCGCTGCGCGGCGATCTCGTCGCCCACCAGGGGTCGCCGACGAAGGACCCGTCGCTGCGGCTGGCGACGATCGACGCCGCGGGGGAGCTGCGGATCCCGTTCACGAGCGGCATCCTGATCGGCATCGGCGAGACGCCGGCGGATCGCCTCGAGGCGCTCGCCGCGCTCGCGGCGCTCCACCGCCGCCACGGGCACATCCAGGAGCTGATCCTGCAGAACTTCGTGCCCCACCGGCGCTACTACGGCGAGGAGCCCGCCGAGGTCGCGACTGCCGCCGCCTCGGAGTACTGGCGCACCGGGCTCGGCCGCCACCCGACGCTGCCGTTGCCCGAGTGGGCCTGCGAGGTGGGGATCGACGAGATCCGCGAGCTGGTCGCCCACGCCCGCGAGCTGCTGCCCGACGTCGGCATCCAGGTGCCGCCGAACCTCTCGGACTCCTGGCCGGCGCTGGTCGCCGCCGGCGCGAGCGACCTCGGCGGGCTCTCCGCCAACGGCGATCACATCTCCCCCGAGCACCCGTTCCCCTCGCCGCTGCAGGTGCGCCGGCGCCTCGCGCGCGACGGCGTCGCGCTGACCGAGCGCCTCTGCGTCTACGGCCGCTACATCGACCCCGAGTGGGTGTCGCAGAGCGTCCTGGACGTGATCACCTCGCGCTACTGGTCGTTCATCCCGCGGCGCGGCTCGGGACGGCGCAGCGAGCGCCTGATCCGCCGCGACCTGGTGGCGGGTGCGATCGCGAAGGGGCGCGACGGCGTGGCGCTCGCCGAGGAGGAGCTGACCGCGCTCTTCGCGGAGACGCGCCCGGAGGCGATCGAGGAGATCCGCGTCGCCGCCGACGAGCTGCGCGCGCAGCTGGCGGGGGACACCGTGACCTTCGTCGTCTGCCGCAACATCAACGTCTCGAACATCTGCATTGTCGGCTGCGCGTTCTGCGGCTTCGGGCAGGGCAAGCGCTCGCCCGACGCCTACGAGTACGACCGCGCCGCGCTCGAGGCGAAGGTCGCCGAGGCCGTCGAGTTCGGCGCGACCGAGATCTGCATGCAGTCCGGGATCCACCCCGACTGGCAGCTCGAGGACTACGAACACTGGCTGCGCGTGATCAAGCAGGCCGCGCCGCAGCTGCACCTGCACGCGTATTCGCCGATGGAGATCGCGCACTGCTGCGACATCTCCGGGCTCCCGCCGGCCGAGGTCTTCGCGCGCCTGCGCGAGGCGGGGCTCGACTCGACGCCGGGCACCGCCGCGGAGGTCCTCCACGACGGCGTGCGCGAGCGGATCTCGCCGAACAAGCTGCCGGTCGCGCGCTGGGTCGAGATCATCGAGGCCTCGCACGCCGCCGGCCTGCGCTCGACGGCGACGGTGATGTTCGGCCACATCGAGGAGCCGTGGGAGCTGGCCGAGCACATGCGGGTCGTGCGCGCCCTGGCGGAGCGCACCGGCGGCTTCACCGAGTTCGTGCCGCTGTCGTTCATCCCCTACCAGACGCTGCTCGGGCGCACGCACGGCGTCGAGGAGATCTCGACGGCGGAGAAGCTCAAGCACACCGCGGTCTTCCGCCTCGCGCTCGGGCACTCGATCGTCAACCTGCAGAGCTCGTGGGTGAAGATGGGCCTCGACGCCGCCACCGAGTCGCTGCGCTGGGGGGTCAACGATCTCGGCGGCACGCTGATGGAGGAGTCGATCAGCCGCATGGCGGGCTCCTACCATGGCGTCAGGCTCGAGCCGGCGCAGCTCGTCGCCGCCGCCCACGCCGCCGGGCGCCCCGCCGCGGAGCGCTCGACGCTCTACCGCATCCTGCGCCGCTACGAGCTTGGCGGCGACGCGCCAGTCGCCCGTGAGGATTCGCCCGCGCTGGCATGACGGCGGCGCCGGCGGGGCGCGCGAGGATTCCGCCGCCGCGGTCTGGTCTGGGCCCGTTTCCCGGGCCGGTAGGATCCCCGGCAGCCCGATCGATCCGCGACTAGACGAGGTCAGAGCGCTCTGAGCACCGTTGACACCCGCAGCGCCGATGCCGCAGTGGGGGAGCAGGGGGAGCAACCCGCCGCCGGGGCGGGCGCCGAAGCCGGCCTCGCGCGTTTCCTGACGCTCGAGGATCGCGTCGAGCTGCTGCGTCTGATGGTCACGACGCGGGCGATCGAGGAGCGCGGTCTCAGCCTCTACAAGCAGGGCAAGGTTTCCGGCTCCTTCTACGACGGCCGCGGCCAGGAGGCGACCGCGGTCGGCGCGACCTTCGCGCTCGGCCCCGACGACCCGGTCTGCCCGCTGATCCGCGACCTCGGCGCACACCTCGTCAAGGGCACCCCGCCGGCCGCGATCCTCGCCCACTACCTCGGGCGCGCCGGCGGTGTCGGGCGCGGACGCGACGGCAACGTGCATCTCGGCGACGCGACGCGCGGCGTCGTCGGCATGGTCTCGATGCTGCCCGACATGATGGTCGTGGCGGTCGGCATGGCGTGGGCGTTCAAGCTGCGCGGCGAGCAGCGCTGCGCGCTCTCGCTCTTCGGCGACGGCGCGACCTCGGTCGGCGACTGGCACGAGGCGATGAACCTCGCCGGGCTCTGGCAGGTGCCGGCGATCTTCGTGCTCGAGCAGAACGGCTACGCCTACTCGACCCCGAGTTCGCGCCAGTTCGTCGTCGACCCGCTCGAGCGCGCCAAGGTCTACGGGATCGCCGCCGCCTCCGTCGACGGCAACGACGCCGAGGCGGTGTTCGAGGTGACCCGCCAGGCGCGCGAGCGCGCGCTCGCCGGCGGCGGCCCGACCCTGATCGCCGCGCAGACGATGCGCATGCACGGCCACGGCGCGCACGACGACGCCTCCTACGTGCCGCCCGAGCTGTTCGCGCAGTGGGCGGCGCGCGACCCGCTGGAGCGCCAGCGCGAGCGCCTGCGCGCGCTCGGCGTCGACGTCGCGGCGATCGACGCCGAGGTTCGCGCGCAGGTCGATCTCGCGACCGACGAGGCGCTGGCGATGGCGGAGCCGCCGCCCGCCCGCCCGCTCGAGGACGTCTTCTGCGAGGGCGAGCCGCGCGTCGTGGGCCGCGGCGCGGCGCCGTGGAGCGGCTTCGCGGGCACGTGAGCGAGCTGACCTATCTCGAGGCAATCTCCGACGCGCTGCGCGTGGCGCTGCGCGAGGACGACCGCGTGCTGCTGCTCGGCGAGGACATCGGCGCCTTCGGCGGCGCCTTCAAGGTCACCGCCGGGCTGCAGCAGGAGTTCGGCGCCGACCGCGTGTTCGACACGCCGATCTCCGAGGAGGCGATCGTCGGCGGCGCCGTCGGCGCGGCGATCGTCGGCATGCGCCCGGTCTGCGAGATGCAGTTCGCCGACTTCGTCGCCTGCGCCTTCGACCAGCTCGTCAACGTCGCCGGCAAGCTGCACTGGCGCGCCGGGCTGGCGGCGCCGATCGTCGTGCGCCTGCCGTGCGGCGGCGGCGTGTCCGGCGGCCCGTACCACTCGCAGAACCCCGAAGCCTGGTTCATGCACGCGCCCGGGCTCAAGGTCTTCGCCCCCTCCAGCGCTTACGACGCCAAGGGGCTGCTGCTCGCCGCGATCGCCGATCCGAACCCGGTCATCTTCCTCGAGCACAAGTACCTCTACCGGCGCGTGCGCGGCGAGGTGCCGCCGGGCGCCTACACGACGCCGCAGAGCGCGAACACCGTGCGTGACGGCGACGACCTGGTCGTGATCGCCTACGGCGCGATGGTGCACGCCGCGCTGGCGGCCGCCGAGGCGATCGACGAGGCCGGCGTGCGCGTGCTCGACCTGCGCACACTCGTGCCGCTCGACGAGCGCGCGATCCTCGACGCCGTGCGCGACTGCGCCAAGGTCGTGGTCGTCGACGAGGCCAACTACACCTGTGCCGCCGGCGCCCAGGTCGCGTCGCTGATCGCCCAGTACGGCTACGGCGACCTCGACGGCCCGGTCGTCCGCGTCGCCACCCCCGACGCGCCGATCCCCTTCGCGCCGTCGCTCGAGCGCGCCGCACTGCCCGGCGTCGAGCGCATCCGGGACGCCTGCCGTGAGCTCCTCGCCTACTGAGAGCGCCGGCCGGCGCCAGGTGGAGATCGTGATGCCCCAGCTCGGCATCACCGTCACCGAGGGGACGCTGATCGCCTGGCGCAGGCAGCCCGGGGACCTCGTCGCGCGCGACGAGGCGATCTGCGACGTCTCGAGCGACAAGGTCGACACGGAGATCCCCGCGCCCGCGGCCGGCCGGATCCTCGAGCTGCTGATCGAGGTGGGGACGACGGTCGACGCGGGCACCGTGATCGCGACGATGGAGGAGGAGGAGTCCGCCCTGCGGGCTCCCTCCCCGGGGGCGGTCGCCGTGGGCGGCGAGGACGGGCCGGCGGCGCGCGCGCCGCGCGAGGCGCCGCGCGGCGACGCGGAGCGCCATTCGCCGGTCGTGATGCGGTTGGCGGCGGAGCTCGGCGTGGCGCTCGAGACGGTCGCCGGCAGCGGCCGCGACGGGCGCGTGCGCCGCGAGGACGTGCTCGCCGCGGCCCAGGGGTCGACGACGGCCTCCGGCGCGGCGCTCTATGTGCCGCCGGCGGCCGGGCGGCTCTCGCGCATGCGCCAGACGATCGGCGAGCACGTCAAGCGCTCGCTGCGCGAGTCGGCGACCGTGACGTCGTGGATCGAGGTGGATTTCTCCGCCGTCGAGGCGCGCCGGCGCGCGCTCGGCGTCACCGCGCTGCCGGTCGTGGCCGCCGCGACCGTGGCGACGCTCGCCGAGTTCGGTGAGCTGAACGCCTGGCTCGACGGCGACGCCTACACGGTCCACCACGACGTGAACCTCGGCATCGCCGTCTCGCTCGGCGCCGACGGGCTGATCGTGCCGGTCGTGCGCGCGGCGCAGGCGCTCGACGTGGAGGGCCTCGCCGCGGCGATCGCCGACCTCGCCGGACGCGCCCGCGCCGGTTCGCTGTCACCGGACGAGGTTCGTGACGGCACCTTCACGATCACCAACCCCGGCCAGTTCGGCACCTTCATGGCGACACCCGTGCTCAACCAGCCCCAGGTCGCGATCCTCGACATCGAGGCGATCGTCCGCCGCCCGGTCGTCGTGACCGAGGGCGGCGCGGAAACGATCGCGATCCGCCCGGTCTGCGTGCTCGGCCTCTCCTGGGACCACCGCGCACTCGACGGCGCCTACGCCGCCCACTTCCTCGGCGCGCTACGCGAGCGGCTGCAGGGGGTTGGCTGACGGGCGGACCGCTGCGCTAGGTTTGTGCTCCCAACCACCAGGAGGACCTCGTGACCACCGCCAAGACCCGCATCCAGAAGATCGCCACGGTCGTCGTCCCCGTCTCCGACCAGGACCGCGCGATCGCGTTCTACGTCGACACGCTCGGCTTCGAGAAGCGCAGCGACGTGCCGTTCGGCAACGGTTACCGCTGGGTCGAGGTGGCGCCGGCGGGCGCGGAGACCACGATCGCGATCGCGCCCCCGCCGGAGGGCAAGCCGACCGGCAACGTCGAGACCGGCATCAGCCTCCACAGCGAGGACATCGATGCGGACCACGCGGCGCTGAAGTCGCTCGGCGTCGACGTCGACGCCGAGGTCACCCGCATGGGCGGCCCGGTCCCGCCGCTGCTCTGGTTCCGCGACCCCGACGGCAACACGCTGATGATCGTCGGCTGAGGCGGCGGGCGCGCCCGCGCGCGCGGGCGCGCCTTCCTACGCCAGCGCCTCGAGCTCGGCCTCGACCTCCTCCAGCAGCGGCAGCGTCTCCCAGTCACCGGTCCCGAGCAGCGCCCTGCCGGCGAGCAGGTTGGCGGCGCGCACGCAGGCGGGCGGCGGCCAGCCGCGCAGCAACCCGAAGATGAACCCGGCGGCGAAGGCGTCGCCGGCGCCCACCTCGTCGGTGACGTGCAGCGTCGCGGCCGGGGGGATGCGCTCGCCGCCGACCAGCGCCCCGCCGGCGCCCAGCCGGATCACCGAGGGGATCGGGATCGCCTGCGCAAGCTCCGCGGCGGTGCCCGTGCCCCACAGCAGGTTGCCCTCCTCCAGACCGCAGAGGTACCAGTCCGCGCTCGCCAGCGCGGGCAGCGTTCGGGCGGCGGCGGCCGCGGGCTTGTCGGGCAGCGCCGGGCGAAAGTTGGGGTCGAAGACGACCGTGATGCCGCGCCGCTTCGCGCGCGCGACGAGATCGAGCACCAGCTCGGCGGCGCTCTGCGAGATCGCCATCGTGATCCCCGTGACGTGCACGACGCGGACGCCGTCGAGCGCCTGCTCGGGAACGTCGCCGGGGCACAGGTCACATGCGGCGGAGCCGCGGCGGTGGTAGAGCACGCTGGTGCGGCCGTCCTCGCGCCACTTGATGAACATGCCGGTGCGCCCCGGCTGGACGATCGCGTAGCGGGTGTCGACGCCCTCACGCGCCAGCGCATTCAGGATCAGGGCGCCGATGGGATCCTCGCCGACGCGCGAGATCCATCGCACGCCGACGCCCAGGCGGGCCAGCGCGATCGCCATGTTCGACTCGGCCCCGGCGAAGCGAAGCGTCAGCGGCATCCCGAGGCGCAGCGGGCCGGGCGCGGGGGGGTCGAGCAGCCCGAGGGACTCGCCGACCGTCAGGACGCTCACGGCAGCGGCGCCCGGTAGTCCTCGGGGTAGCCCGCGACCAGCTCGCCGACCGCGCCCTTCAGCCGCCGCAGAGGGAGCGTCGAGCGCAGCTTCAGGATCTCGTCCTGCACGTCCTCGCCGTCGCGCAACGCGCAGAAGAGCTCCGGGCGCACGTTCGCGAGCGCCGACACGCAGCCGGCGGCGCCGGCCGCGAACCCGTCGCGAACGAAGCCGTCGGTGCCGACCAGCACGTCGACGCCGCAGGCGAGGTATTCGAGCAGCCGGTCGAAGGACTTCGTCGAGTCCTTGACGCCGTGCAGCCCTTCGGCGGCGAGCGAGCGCAGCGCATCCGCCGAAAGCTCGTTCCCGGTCCGCGCCGGGATCGTGTACGCGTAGACCTGCTCGCCGCGGCAGGCGTCTAGCAGGGCCCGGTAGTGGGCGACGATCTGAGCGTCGCCGTAGGCGTAGTAGTACGGCACGACCGCCGAGATCGCGTTCGCGCCGCCCGCCAGCGCCGCGCGTCCGGCGCGCACGGTCGCCTGCGTCGACGGGCGCCCGATGTGCGCGAGCACGCGCAGTCTGCCGCCGGCGCTTCGCACCGTCGCCTCGACGACGCTGTCGAGCTCCGCGTCCGACAGCAGCGGTCCCTCCCCGGTCGTTCCGCACGGCATCAGCGCATCCACGCCGGCGGCGACGAGGAATTCGACGTGCGCCGCGAGCGCGCCCAGGTCCGGGCGCCCCTCCGCATCGAACGGCGTCAGCAGCGCGACGATCACCGCCGGGCGCGCCGCTACCCCCACGAGGCCTCCGTCATCGGCCGCAGCGTCGCGGCGGGCGCCGGCGCGTGCGCGGCGGCGGACCAGACGTCTCGGCCTACGCCCATGGTGTCGGCGACCCTCGCGCGCATCTAGGCAAACGTATAGGGGATCTCGTGTGCGAGGACCAGCACGTGCAGGCCGGCGCCGAGGTCGGCCACCGCGTCGGCGGTCTCGCCCGCCCCGGCGGTGTTGCCGGCCACGGCGTCCCAGTGGTAGGGCACGAGCGTGTGCGCACCGATCGCGCTCGCCAGCTCGACGGCCTCGCGGGCGTTCAGGTTTCCGGCGATGTTGCGGGCCTCGCGCTCGGCGTCGCGGCCGTTGACTGGGAGCAGGGCAACATCGACCGCCTGGTCGCGCAGCGCCGCCTCGAGCCCCGGGTCGGGGATCGTGTCGCCGGCGTGGTAGACGGTCGGGCCGGCGCCGGCGATCACGTAACCGACGAAGCGCCCGTCGCCATCGCTGTAGCCGTCGGCGGTGTTGACCGCGTGCCAGGCCGGCACGACGCGCAGCTCGAGCTCGTCGAGATCGAGGCGCTCGCCCGGCGACAAGGGCGTCAGCGGCAGCACGCCCTGCGCGAGCGCTGCGGCCGGCGCGGGCACGATCAGGTGGGCCGACGGGCTGCGCTGCGCCAGCCGGCGCAGGAACGGGAGGTCGAGGTGGTCCTCGTGCTCATGCGTGACGAGCACCCAGTCGATCGCCTCACTGACCGGCTCGAAGGCCGCCGGGTCGAGCAGCCTTGCCTCGTGCGGGCTGAGCCACGGGTCGATCAGCAGGCGCCGGTTGGCGGTCTCGAGCAGGAAGCCCGCCTGGCCGAGCCAGGTGAGCCGGGGTCCGTTGACCTTCACGACCGCGCCGAGACGTCCTGGCCTACTAGTACTCGTAGAACCCGCGGCCGGACTTGCGCCCGAGGCGTCCCGCGGAGCACATCCGCCGCAGCAGCGGCGGCGCCGCGAAGTCCGCTCGCCTGAACTCCTCGAACAGCGAGTCGCAGACCGCGCAGACGACGTCGAGGCCGATGAAGTCGCACAGCGTCAGCGGTCCCATCGGGTGCCCGCAGCCGAGCACCATCGCGCTGTCGATGTCCTCGCGCGTGGCGAAGCCCTCCTCGAGCATGCGGACCGCGGCGACGAGGTAGGGGACGAGCAGCATGTTGACGACGAATCCGGCCCGGTCGGGGCTCGTGATCGCCGTCTTGCCGAGGCTCGCGACGAAGCTCCGGGCCGCGGCGAGCGTCTGCTCGCTGGTGTCGAGCCCCGGCACCACCTCGACGAGTCGCATCACCGGCGCCGGGGAGAAGAAGTGCAGGCCGATCATCCGCTCCGGCGCCTCGAGCTCGCCCGCGAGCGTCGCGATCGGGATGCTCGACGTGTTCGACGCCAGCAGCGCCTGCGCGGAGACGTGGGCCTGCAGGCGGTCGAAAACGTCGAGCTTGACGGTCAGATCCTCGAGCACCGCCTCGATCACCAGCTCGCGGTCCGCGAGCCCGGCTAGGTCGTCGACGTATTCGATCCGCTCGAGCAGCTCCTTCTGGCTCTGCGCGTCGAGCTTGCCGGCGGCGAGCGCGCGCTGGGTGGACGCGACGATGCGCGCGAGCGACGCCGCCCGCGCGTCCGCGATCGGCTCGTGCACGCGCACGTCGTGCCCGGCCGCCGCGACGGTCTCGGCGATGCCGCTCCCCATCAGGCCGCCGCCGACGATGCCGACTCGCAGGGGCGCGTTCACGCAGCGATTCTATGCGGAGCGCGGCTTGGCCAGGCGAGGGGGCGCAACTGCGAGCTCGTTCGGATCGCCTCACGGTGGGTGTCGGCGCGTGGCGCGATGGGGCGCTGTTATTCTGGCCCGCCAACGGTGGCTTCCTGGCGAGATCACCGCGACACGGGGAGAGCTGACGGGTGCTCGCTGACAAGCGTGATGGGCGTTTTGCACTGCCGCCGGCGGCTCCCCGCAAGCTCGCACGGCTGCGGCGGGCCTCGGCTCTCGCGCTTCTCTGCGTGGCGATCGCGCTGGCGAGCGTGGCGCTGCTCTCGCCCTCCGGTGCCGCGGCCGGCTCGCGCCTAGCCACTACCGACTCGACCAGCCTGATCGGTCCGACCGGGCCGACCGCGTCGAACTGCACCGTGAACAGTGGAACCCTCGAACCGGGGGCGGGCACGACAGGCACCGGCGAGACTCCTGCGCCACTCGGTCCTGCCCCAACCGGGCTGATCGCCGTGAAGATCTACAGCCCGAAGGCCAAGGTCCAGTTCCCGAGCGCGCTGTTCACTCCCGCCGACTCGTACATCAAGGGGCTCGACTTCCTCGCGCAGTGGTGCAACCTCGAACCGCACCCGGACCTGTTCAATTGGGCGCCCCTTGACACGGTGTTTCAACAGGCGCAGGCGAGCGGCAAGTTCGTCATCCTGACGCTGATACCCGGTTTCGAGACGCCCTCGTGGGCGCTCAGCGGCGTCCAGGGCTTCACCTCCAGCTTTTCCTACAACACCGCCGACGACACGAACGCCGCCGACGCGAGGGTGCTCCCACTGCCCTGGGACCCGACCTACCTCGGCCGTTGGTTCACCTTCCTGCGAGCGGTGGCCGATCGATACGGCGACGACAAGTCGTTCCGCGTGATCGAGGCGGCCGGGCCGACGTCGGTCTCGACCGAGATGACGCTGCCGGACCTCACCGGCTCGCAGAGGATCGCGGGCTATCCGGAGATCGCCGACGGCGGCCTGCCCGCGAGCTATGGCGGCAAGGCGCTCGACGGCTCAGACATCGCGGCGTGGGAGGCGGCGGGTTACACGCCGGCCAAGCTCGTCGGCGCATGGACGCAGGCGTTCGCGGCCTACCATCAGATCTTCCGAAACCAGTTCATGGCCCTCGCCCTGTTCCCCTCGCTGCCGATCGGTGACGACTCGACCGTCAACGTGAGCGAGGGCTCCCAGGCCCGCCTGGACGTCGTCTCCTTGGGCAAGACGAACTACCAGCCGAGCTTCATCGTCCAGGAGGACGGCCTGGCGGGGACCGGGACCGGCACCGATCCCGGCTACAACATCGTCAGGGCGAACTGCACGACGGTCGTCACGGGACTGCAGACGAAGGTGCCACCGAATGACCTTCCGCTGACACCGGCGCTCGCGCTCGGGGTGCGCGCGAACCTCAACTTCATCGAGGTCTACGCCGGCGACGTCGTCTCGATGCCGAGCGTGTTCACCAGCTTCGAGATGCCCTCGTCACCGTTGCCGGCGACCGACCATTGCGCGCCGCTGAGGCTGACCTCGTCCGCGGGGACCTCGGCACCCGCCGGCGCCCCGGCCACCGTCACCGCGACGACGGACCTGACGCTGCCCCCGGGCCGTATCCAGGTCGTCAACGTCTTTGAGCAGACCGCGGCCGGGCCGGTCCTCGTTCGTGAATGCACCACGAGCAGCTGCCCGGTTCCGATCACGCCGGGCGTGGTTGCGACCAGGTTCACCGCGGACGTCGGCGCGCCGGGCACGGCGCCCTACACGAGCCAGGCGCTCGTCTCCGCGGCCCTCACCGCCGGCACGAGCGGGAGCAACCCAAAGCCGATTGCGCCGAACTGCAAGGGCACCGCCTGCTTGTGAGCGTGCACCGGGACCCGACGGGCGCGCTCGCCCACCACGACCGCCGCCCGCGGCGCGCCCGAGCTAGCGCACGCTGATCAGGTCGACGACGAAGACGAGCGTCTCGTCGGGACCGATCACGCCGCCGGCGCCGCGCTTGCCGTAGGCCAGCATCGGCGGGATCGTGATCCGCCGGCGCCCGCCGACCCGCATGCCGGTCACACCCTGGTCCCAGCCGGCGATCACCTGGCCCTTGCCGAGCTTGAACTTGAACGTCTCGCCGCGGTCCCAGGAGGCGTCGAACTGCGCTCCCGTCCGCCACGAGACGCCGACGTAGTGGACCTCGACGACGCGACCGGAGACGGCCTCATCGCCGCTGCCGGCAACGAGATCGTCGATTTCGAGCTGGTAGGACGGGTCCTGGTTCGCCGGGACCTCGACGAGCGGCTTCCCGGCTGCAGTCATGACGCCGCCGCCGCCGGCCTCGCCGCCAGATCCTCGACGCAGCCCGCGAAGAACTCGAGCGCCAGCCCGCGCTGGTCGCCGGCCGCGAGCAGCTCGCCGTAGCCGAGCTCCGCGCCGGCGAAGCCGTGCGCCTGCCAGCGCGGGCCCTTCGGAACCTCGCCCCACGGCACCACGTAGAGGTAGGGCTCGGCGTGCTCGCCGTCGCCCGGCGAGGCGCCGTAGCCTGCGCGGCGGCCCTCCTGTTCGGACCCCAGCTCGAGCGAGACGTCGAAGTGCTCCGGCCACAGCTGAACGCGCGAGGGATCGAGCGACGGATGCGCCGCGCGCAGCGCTTCGAGCACGCTCGTCGCGAAGCCGTAGTACTCCCCGAGCGCCGTCGCGGCCGGCGGATCGACGCCCGCCGCCACCGCGGCGCGGGTCGCATCGCGGCCGCGCTGGCGGATCAGCGCGCCGTGCTCGACGCGCAGCTGCTCGTCGGCGCCGAAGAACGGTGTGCCGAAACCGCCGAGCGTCCAGCGCAGGCCGATCTTGCCGTTCACCGCCGAGCGCGCCGGCGACAGCGTCTGCTCCGCCAGGCGGTGCAGCTCGTCGCGGGTCGCGGCGAAGGTGGGCGGCAGCGGCGCGAGCCGCGCGTACGGGCCCAGCCAGCGCCGTTCGCGCCAGGCGCTGTCACCGTCGCGCGCGGAGTAGTCGAGCGGTCGCCCCCCGGTCGGGTCGTCGGCGAACCACGGCGGCTCCGCGACCGCCGGCGGCGAGGGCTCGAGCACGCGTGCATCGGGCCCCAGCATCTCGCGGGCCTCGGCAGCGGCGTCGCGCGCGGCGATTACCTCCTGCATGCCGCGGCAGCCTACGGTACCCTGTCGCGGAATGGTCGTCGCCTGCTTCTACCACTGGTACACGGCCGGGCTCTACGCCTCTCCGGTGATCCTGGTCGGCGGCTGGCTGTTCTTCGCGAGCCGCCGTGACCGCCGCCGCGACGATCATGACGGCGGCGCCCCGCCCAGCGCTCCGCCGCAAGCGCTCTCCAGCTAGGCACCACGAAGCTGCTGGCGGCAGTCCCAGCGGTCAAGGCCCCGGGCGTCACCGCCGACGTCCTCGTCGTCGCGCTTGCGGTTCTCTACTGGGTGCCCTACCACCGCCGCGCCGGGCGGCTCGCGCGCGAGGGCCATCCCGTGGAGTCCTGGCGACAGTGGTGCTACGCCGCCGGCCTGCTGGTGCTGGTGGTCGCGCTCAGCACGCCGCTCGGCGTGCTCGCGGAGAAGCTGCTGGTCGCGCACATGGTCGAGCACCTGCTGATCGGCGACATCGGCGCGCTGCTGATCGTGCTCGGGCTGACGGGGCCGATGATCGCGCCCTTGCTGCGAATCGGCCTCTTCCAACGGCTGCGCTTCTTCACCCATCCGCTGGTCGCACTGCCGGTCTGGGCGATCGACCTCTACGCCTGGCACGCCCCCGCGCTCTACCAGGCGGCGCTTCGCAACGAGGGCGTCCACGCGCTCGAGCACGCCTGCTTCCTGCTCGCCGGGATCGCGATGTGGATGGCGCTGCTCGGTCCCCTGCCGAAGCCCGCCTGGTTCGGCAACCTCGCCCAGCTCTGCTACATCGTCGCGGTGCGCCTGATCGAGGGCGTGCTCGGCAACATCCTGCTCTGGTCGCACACCATCTTCTACCCCTACTACGGCGTCTATGAGAAGGCGTACGGGATCTCGCCGCTGGGGGATCAGGTCGACGCCGGCGCGGTGATGATGGTCGAGGGGAGCATCCTCACGATCCTGCTGTTCGCGTGGCTCTTCATGCGCGCCGCCAGCCAATCGGAGCAGCGCCAGGCGCTGCTCGACTTCGCCCGCGCCAACCACCTCGAGCTCGACGACGCGCGCGCCGCCCGCGCCGTGGCCGCCGGTCGCGGTGACGAGTTGCGCCGCCGACTCGAGGAGCGGCTGTCGTAGAGCATCCGTTGGGTTGTACGGATCGGCGCATGCGCCGATCCGCGGAACGGCGCATGCGCCGTTCCGGGGGCTGGTGCATGCACCAGCCCCTCACAGGATCTTCTAAAGGAGCCGCACGATCGCGACGATCCCGACCGCGACGATCAGCGCCCGCAGCGGCCCCGGCGGCAGGCGGCGCCCGTAGCGGGCCCCCAGTGCGCCGCCGCTGATCGAGCCGAGCGCGATCAGGCCCACCGCGGGCCAGGCGACGTGCGCGACGAGCGCGAAGATGGCGCCCGAGAGCAGGTTGGCGAGGCCGGCGAGGATGTTCTTGGCGGCGTTCAGCCGCTGCAGCGCGTCGTCGAGCGCGAGCCCGAGGATCGCCAGCAGCATGATCCCCTGCGCCGCGCCGAAGTAGCCGCCGTAGACGCCGGTCACGAAGACGGCGGCGAGCGTCGCGGCGCCGACGCGCTCGTGCGCGTGGCCGCGATGGCGGCGCAGCAGCGCGCCAAGCCGTGGCTGCGCGACGATCAGGATCAGCGCCGCCGCGATGAACACGGGCACGATCGCCTTGAAAGCCGACGCCGGCAGCGTCAGCAGCAGGGTCGCGCCGGTCGCGGCGCCGGCGGCCGTCGCGTACGCCAGCGTGCGCACGCGACGCCCCTGGCCCGTCAGCTCGCGCCGGTAGCCGACCGCGCCCGCCACCGATCCGGGCACCAGCCCGATCGTGTTCGACACGTTCGCGACCACCGGCGCGTAGCCGAAGGCGAGCAGCACCGGAAAGGTGATCAGCGTGCCGGACCCGACGACGACGTTGATCGCCCCCGCCGCACCACCGGCCGCGAGAATCGCGAGCGCCTGCAGCAGGCTCAAGGCTCAGAACGCCGACGGCTTCCCGGGCTCACCGCCCGACAGGCTACCCCCCACCGCGGGGGCAGGCGGGATAATCCCCACAGACCCCGCCTTCCCGAGCCGCGAGGAGACCCGTCATGTCCGCCAACAGTTTCGATGCGCGCGCCGAGCTCGTCGTCGGAAGCCGCCGCTTCGAGATCTACCGGCTCGACGCGCTCGCCGACCGCTTCGACGTCGCGCGCCTGCCGTTCTCGCTGAAGATCCTGCTCGAGAACCTGCTGCGAACCGAGGGCAACGGCTCCGTCACGGCAGCCGACATCGAGGCGCTCGCCTGCTGGGACGCGGCCGCCGATCCGAGCGTCGAGATCGCCTTCACCCCCGCACGCGTGCTGCTGCAGGACTTCACCGGCGTTCCGGCGGTCGTCGACCTCGCCGCGATGCGCGACGCGATCGTGGAGCTGGGTGGCGACGGCGCGCGGATCGAGCCGCTCGTGCCGGCCGAGCTGGTGATCGATCACTCGGTGCAGGTCGACGTGTTCGGGACGCGCGACGCCTTCGCCCGCAACGCCGAGCGCGAGTTCGAGCGCAACGCCGAGCGCTACGCCTTCCTGCGCTGGGGGCAGAACGCGTTCGAGCGCTTCGCGGTCGTGCCACCGGACACCGGGATCGTGCACCAGGTCAACCTCGAGTACCTCGCGCGGGTCGTCTTCGTCGCCGAGCGCGCGGGCGAGCTGCCGCTCGCCTACCCGGACACGCTCGTCGGCACCGACTCGCACACGACGATGGTCAACGGGCTCGGCGTGCTCGGCTGGGGCGTCGGCGGCATCGAGGCCGAGGCGGCGATGCTGGGGCAGCCGATGTCGATGCTGCTGCCGCAGGTCGTCGGCTTCCGTCTCGACGGCACGCTGCCGGAGGGTGCGACGGCGACCGATCTCGTGTTGACGGTGACCGAGATGCTGCGCGCGAAGGGGGTCGTCGGCCGCTTCGTCGAGTTCTTCGGCGCGGGCCTCGCCGGGCTGCCGCTCGCTGACCGCGCGACGATCGGCAACATGTCGCCGGAGTTCGGCTCGACCGCCGCGATCTTCCCGATCGACGCCGAGACGATCCGCTACCTGCGCTTCAGCGGGCGTCCGCCCGAGCAGATCGAGCTGGTCGAGGCGTATGCCCGCGAGCAGGGCCTCTGGCACGACGAGCACACCCCCGAGCCGCGCTTCAGCGACACGCTCGCGCTGGATCTCGGCGAGGTCGAGCCCTCCATCGCCGGACCGCGGCGCCCGCAGGACCGCGTGCCGCTGCGCGCGGCGCGCGAGCGCTTCCACGAGGCGCTGGCAACCTTTGCCGAGCCTTCGCCGGCGCCCGCCGCGGCGGCCGTGGCGACGGCCGAGATCGACCAGGGCGCGGTCGTGATCGCGGCGATCACCAGCTGCACGAACACCTCGAACCCCTCGGTGATGGTCGCCGCCGGGCTGCTCGCCCGCGCGGCGGTCGCGCGCGGGCTGACCAGCCGGCCGTGGGTCAAGACCTCGCTCGCGCCGGGCTCGCGGGTCGTCACCGAATACCTCGAGCGGGCGGGACTGACCGAGCCGCTCGAGGCGCTGGGCTTCAACCTCGTGGGCTACGGCTGCACGACCTGCATCGGCAACTCCGGCCCGCTGCCAGAGGACGTCTCGGCGGCGATCGCCGCACGCGATCTGGCCGTGGTCGCCGTGCTGTCGGGCAACCGCAACTTCGAGGGGCGCATCCAGAGCGAGGTCAAGATGAACTACCTCGCGTCACCGCCGCTGGTCGTCGCCTACGCGCTCGCCGGCACGATGGACATCGACCTGGTCGAGGATCCGCTGGGCAGCGACGGCGACGGCGAGCCCGTGTACCTGCGCGACATCTGGCCCTCGAGCCGCGAGATCGCCGACACCGTCACCGCCGCCGTGCAGTCGGACATGTTCCGCCGAAGCTACGCCGAGGTCTTCGACGGCGATCACAACTGGCACTCGCTGGAGGTGCCGGTCGGCGACCACTACGACTGGCGCGAGTCGACCTACGTGCGCCGGCCCCCGTTCTTCGAGGGGCTGGCGGCGGAGCCGAACGCTCCCGCCGAGATCGCCGGCGCCCGCGTGCTCGCGGTGCTCGGCGACTCGGTGACGACAGATCACATCTCGCCGGCCGGCGCGATCAAGCGCGACAGCCCCGCCGGGCGCTACCTGCAGGAGCAGGGTGTCCCGGTGGCCGAGTTCAACTCCTACGGCGCGCGGCGCGGCAACCACGAGGTGATGGTCCGCGGGACCTTCGCCAACGTTCGCCTGCGCAACCGCCTCGGCGCCGACGGCGGCGCGTCGCTGCCGGAGGGCGGCCACACGCGCCACCTTCCCGACGGCGAGGTGCTCGCGATCTATGACGCCGCGATGCGCTACGCGCAGGAGGGCGTGCCGCTGGTCGTGCTCGGCGGCAAGGACTACGGCGCCGGCTCCTCGCGGGACTGGGCGGCGAAGGGCCCGTTGCTGCTCGGCGTTCGCGCCGTGATCGCGGAGAGCTTTGAGCGCATCCATCGCGCGAACCTGGTCGGCATGGGGATCCTGCCGTTGCAGTTCATGCCGGGTGAGAGCGCGGCCTCACTGGGGCTGACCGGCGAGGAGCTGATCGGCGTCGCGGGCGTCGGCGAGCTGCTGGCGGCGGGCGAGCGCCCGCTCGTGGCGCGCGTCAGCGCCGACGGCCGGAACTTCGAGGCACGCGTGCGCATCGACACCCCGATGGAGGTCGAGTACTACCGCCACGGCGGGATCCTGCAGTACGTGCTGCGTCAGCTGCTCAGCTGATCTGATCGGAGGTCTCGAGCAGCGCGCTGACGCTGCTGTCCTGCTCGGTCTCGAGTGTGCTGTCGGTCTCGGTGTCGCGGGCGACCTCGAAGGGCTCGACGAAGCGCGAGTGGCCGAAGCGGCTCCAGTAGCGGCTCGTCGCGCGCAGCAGCTCCGCGTCGAGATAGCGCCGCTGCTTGACCTGGGAGGTGTAGGAGCGGATCACGGCGAGCTTGCGGTCCATGAACTCGTCGACCGGGACGAAGCGGCTCGGGCGAAACTCGACCGTCGACGAGGGCGTCTGGTAGCAGAAGACGCGCGGCACGCGGCGCGCGGCGACGGTGGTCGCGTGGTGCACGTTGCGGTGGTCGGGATTGAGGTCGTGGGCGCTCGGCGCGTAGATCGTGTCCGGCGAAAGCTCCTCGATGACCCGTGTGATCTCGGCGATCGTCGCGCCACCCTCGGTCACACTGGAGTCCGACAGGTTGACGTGGAACAGGCGCACGCCCATCAGCTCCGCCGCCCGCGTGGCCTCGCGCGCACGGTCCGCCGGGCCGCTGTCGCCGCCGGTCAGGACGAGGATCGAGACCGCGTGGTCCTGTGCCACGTGGCTCAGCAGCGTGCCGCCGGCGCCGACCTCGACGTCGTCGGGATGGGCGCCGATCGCCAGCACGGCGGAGCTCGACGCGGCCTTGCGACGGGCGCTCAGCGCGACCAGCTCGTCGATCTTCTCGATCAGCGTGCGACGGTCGACAGGCTTGGTCAGGAAGTCGTCGGCGCCGACGCGGATCGCCTCGACGGCATTGTCGAAGCTGCGGTGTCCGGTCAGGATGAGCGTGGCGACGTGAGGCTGCGCGGACTTGAGCTTCATCACCAGTTCGAGGCCGCTCATGCCGGGCAGCTCGATGTCGGTGATGATCAGGTCCCAATCCTTCTCACCGGCCGCGGCGAGCGCCGATTCGGCGGTTGGCGTCCAGCGCACGAGTGCGCGTTCGCGCATGACCTCGGCGGTCACGGCGGCGAAGATCGCGTCGTCCTCGACGAGCAGGATGCGCAGGCGCCGCTGAGTGTTCATCGACTCGTCTCCGTGACTCGCACGTGGGTCCGCGCCACGCGGAGATCGCCGCCGCCACGGCTATTCTCAGCCGGATGAGCGTTTCCGATGAGGCGGTCCCCGGCTTCCACTCCGCCGCGGCTCCGGAGCGTTTCGACGAGCTGGCACGGCGACTGATCGGGGCGATGAGCGAGGGCGTGCTCGTCTTCGATCAGGACGGCTCGCCGATCATGGCCAACGCCGCTGCGATCGAGATTGCCGGCATCTCGGTTGAGCAGCTCGCGGGCGGGCCGGCGTCCGAGCCGACCGCCGGCGCGCAGGCCGCCGGAGTGCCGGTGAGCGCCGGCGCACCCGAGGTTGAACCCGAGATCTGGGAGCAGCTGCGCTCGCATCTGCGCGAGGACCCCGGCCGGCTGGAAGCGCGACGGATCGAGGGAACCGGGCGCCGCAGCGACGGGCGCGAGTTTCCCTTCGAGGCCTCTGTGTTCGCACTTGGAGCTGGAGAGCATCAGTTCTTCGTCGCTTTCGTACACGACATCGCCGATCGCAAGGCCGCTGAACGCCGCCTCGCGGATGCCCGCGACGCGGCTCTTCGAGCCTCGGTTGTCAAATCGGAGTTCCTTGCCACGATGAGCCATGAGATACGTACGCCTATGAATGGAGTCATCGGCAGTCTGGACCTGATGCTTGACTCCGAACTGGCCCCCGAGCTGACCGAGCTTGCACAGATCGCACGCACCGCGGCGAACGACCTGCTCGTGCTGATCGACGACATCCTCGATCTGTCCAAGATCGAGGCTGACAAGGTCGAGATCCGCCGCGAGGAGGTCGATCTCGTGGCGATCGTCGAGGGCGTCGCGGACATCGTCGCGCTCTCGGCACGCGAGAAGAGGCTCGCGCTCGGCACCTACATCGACCCCGAGATCCCGCCCGGATTGCGCGGAGATCCACGTCTGCTGCGCCAGGTCCTCGTCAACCTGGTCGGCAACGCCGTCAAGTTCACCGACCGCGGTGAGGTCGTGGTGCGCGTCGAGCGCCAGCCCGCGCCCGCCGCGCAGGCGCTCCTGCGCTTTAGCGTGCGCGACACCGGCGCCGGGATCCCGCCCGAGGCCGTCGAGAGCCTGTTCGAGCCGTTCACGCAGGTCGACTCGAGCGCCGGCCACGAGCACGCCGGCAGCGGCCTCGGGCTCGCCATCTCCTCCCGCCTCGTGCGCCTGATGGGCGGCCGGCTCGCGGTTGAGAGCGAGCCGGGCCGCGGCTCCGTCTTCTCGTTCGACCTGCCTTTCGAGCGCTCCGACGAGGGCGTCGAGGAGTCGCCGTCTCCGGCGCGCCTCGGGCCGCCGCTCCGGGTTCTGCTGATCGACGACTCCGAGAGCTCGGCGGAGAACATCGAGCGCTACCTGCGCGCCTGGGGGATGGTCGCGACCGCCGTCGCGGATGTGTCCGCCGGCCTCGAGCGCCTGGCCGGCGCGCCGGCGAGCGAGCGCTTCGACGCCGTGATCGTGTCCGGTTCGCTGATCGAAGGCGACGGGCAGGCGCTGGCCCACCGGCTGCGCGACGGCGCCGGCGAGCACGCTGCCTTCCTGATCGAACTGCAGGACATCGGCGAGCGCCGTGTCGAGACGCAGGCGCCCGCGAGCTTCGACGCGGTGGTCGGCAAGCCGGTCAGGCAGGCGCGGCTGCGCGAGGCGCTCGCAACCATCGGGTCGGCGCCCGGCCCTGTCGCCGTCGATGAGCTGCCGAAGGCATCCGCTGCCCTGGCCGGCCTGCGGGTCCTGATCGCCGAGGACAACCAGGTCAACCAGCAGGTCCTGCTGCGTCAGGTGCAGCGGCTCGGGTTCGTGGCCGACGCCGTCAACAACGGGCAGGAGGTGCTCGAGGCGCTGACCGAGGGCACCTATGACGTCGTGCTGATGGATTGCCAGATGCCGGTGATGGACGGCTACAACGCCGCGCTGGCGATCCGTTCGTCGGAGCAGGGCGGCGCGAGAAGGCTGCCGATCGTGGCCGTCACCGCCAACGCCATGCGCGACGATTTCGACCGCTGCGTCGAGGCGGGCATGGACGAGTTCGTCGCCAAGCCGGTCACGCTCACCGCGCTGGCCGGCGCGATCGAGCGTGCGACGCGCCGCAGCCGCGATACTGGTGCTGTGCAGGACGCTTCGGACACCCCTTCGGCTTCGCAGGACGGTCCGCCCGACGGCTCGAGCGCGGCGATCGATCGTCCCGCGCTCGACTCGCTGCGCGAGGACCTCGGAGGTCCGGCGGCGCTGCTTCGAATCGTGCGGCTCTTTCTCGAACAGCTCGATCCCCAGGCCGAACAGATCGCGCGCGAGGCGCGCGCGGGCGAGCTGGAGACGCTGGCCCGCAACGCCCACCGGATGAAGTCGAGCGCGGCGACGCTCGGCGCAAGCGAGCTGGCCGAGCTCCTCAGCCAACTCGAGGCCTCCGCCCGCGAGGGTGACGCGGCGGCCTGCCGCGGGCTCGGCGAGAGCTTCAGCGCCGCCGTCGAGCCGGCCCGCGCGGCCTTCGTGGCGCTGCTCGACGAGCTCGACGTGGAGATCGCCGCGGAGGGCTGAGCGCGGGCGAGGGCGCTAGTCCGCGCAGCTGGAGACGGTGGCGGAGCACTCCGTCTGGTGCTGCACCGACCACGCGACGGAGACGGGGTTGAGGAAGTACGGCGGCTCCGCGTAGGCGAGGCGGTCGTCGTAGGTGTAGTTCTTGCCGTAGCCGGTGGACACCGACGACGAGCCGGTGCCGACGGGACCACGGTAGTACTGCGCGATCGCGCCGATCACGGTGAGCGTTCCCGGCGAGGGCCCGCAGTCGTAGTTGTCGACGATGAACGAGTGTTTGACCGACAGGATCGCGGCGTAGATGTAGGGGTTGTTGAGCGTCTGGTAGGTGCCGCTGGTGATGTTGGCGTCGCTGCCGCAGGAGCCCGAGGTCGTCCCGCGGTTCGCGCTCACGGGGTGCTGCAGGCGCACGAAGTTGTTCGCGACGAGCCCGAGCAGCGCGTTGCCGGTCGGGGTCCCGCCGAGCGCCCCGGTCGACGTCGAGTAGGTGGTCGCCGAGCTTCCCGGCCAGATGTTGCCGTTGATGATGATGTCGTTGTCGCTGGAGATCGTCAGCGACATGCTGTAGTAGCCACTGACATAGACGTTGCCGCAGCCGAGGTTGGCGCCGTAGTCCGAGTTGGCGCTGAACGGCGTGTAGATCTCCGCGCATGGCGGCGTCTGGGCGCTCTGGACGTAGATCACGCCGTTGGTGCTCGCGAGGTTGACCGATGTCGGCGTGCCGCCGTTGAGGTTGGCGTTCGTCACGGTCGCCGAGTTGCCGGTCAGCTGGATCACCGTCGTGCCGGTGTACACGGTGCCGCCGTTCTGGGCGACGTTCAGCATCTGCGCGTCGGTCGGCGGCGGCGTCACCGACGCCGCGCTGTTGGTGTAGGTGCCCTTGATGATCGCGCCGTAGTAGGGGGCGCTACCGCCGCCGCAGCTGCTCTCGTCGGCGAAGCCCGGGGCCTGGACCGTGTCGCTGGCGTTGCGTCCAAAGGTCGGGGTGCCGCAGATCGACAGCGTGTCCTCGCTGTGCAGCGGCCCGTTGATCGTGTCGGCGGTGATGAAGTTGATCGGTCCGCCGCAGTCGCTGCCGCGGCCGGGGACGTCGGTGTAGTGGCGGTTGCAGTCGGTTGGAGTGCCGGGGAGCGCCGCCGGGTCGGTCGTCTCGTAGTCGGTGTAGTAGACGTAGTTGAGGAAGCTGTCGCGCTTGTACTGGGCGACGATCGTGCGCGAGACATTGTTGGAGGTGCCGGTTGCGGCGATCCGGAACGTGCCCGCCGCCGGGTTCGTGCCGCCGCCGGTGAGCGTCGAGGCCTCGATCATCGTGCCGATCGGATTGCTGGACGAGCATTGCGTCGTGCCGGTCGGCGCCGTGCTCGCGACCACCGCGAAGTCGCTGTAGCTCTCGGTCGAGCCGCTGTCGGCCGCGCCGATCGTGCCGCTCGGCGGCGTGCAGTTCTCCCAGAAGTTGGGGTTCTGGTTGAGGTCGTAGTTGTACTGCTCGATGCCGGCCTGAGCCGCCGCATACGCCCGCTTCTGGTCGAGGTCGTTGCGCGAGAGGTGCGTGTCGGTCAGCACCGCGACGTAGGCCGCACCGAGCAGGAGCGTCGTGATCGTCAGGATGTAGAGCGCGAGCAGCATCGTGAAGCCGCGCTCCTCACGGACGGCGGTCCGGCGCCTGGGGGATCCGCTCAGCTGCATGGCAGATTGGAGGTCGAGCTCGACGCCGGCGAGAGGCGCAGCACGACCGCGTCGCTGAAGCTGGCCGGCCGGCCCAACGCGGTCCAGTTGTCTTCGGAGGGGTTGGCCTGGAAGCTGATCGCGACCTCGGCCGTTGTCGCGGCGTTGGTGGCGCCGAGCGTCGTGCTCAGCGTGTAGGGCGTGGTCGACAGCACGCCGTTCGAGCCGTAGCCGTAGTACTGGAAGATCGGCGTCGAGCCGACCTGCGCGGCGTTCTGCACGAGGACGAGAGTCGTCGGCGTGGTGGCGAACGTCCATGATGTCGGCGCCGTGCCGCTCACGTAGGCGTAGGTGTTCATCACGATCGAGCCGCCCGTGTAGGAGATCTCCACCTCGTTGGGCTGGATCGTCGGGCTGTCGCCGAGCAGGCTGTAGAACCAGACGTCATTGGCGTCGCTGGTCGAGAGGATCGGCGCCAGCGACGACGCGACGCAGCTCGAGTTCAGCGCCTGCGTGATCTTCTCCATCGCGATCGTCCCCTGCTGTGAGGCGTCGACGCGGTCGGTGTAGTTCGAGCTGAAGTGGACGGAGACGATCACGATCGCCATCGTCGCCGCCGACACGACGATCCCGATCACCGTCGCGACCAACAGCTCGATCAGCGTGAAGCCGCTCTCGCTGCGGAGATCGAGCCGGGTCATGTGCAGCTGCCACTGGTCAGGCCCGCCGAGCCCGGCGCGAGATAGACGTTGACGACGTTGCCGCTGGTGTAGCTGGTGTTCGCGACGGTCGCGGTGTTCTTCTCGCCGCCGTAGCTCGCGCAGACGGTGAAGTTGCCGTACGGCTGGCCGGGGTCGACGAGCGCG
>Ga0181535_10000794_pt1 | contig 44520 bp, 42 predicted proteins | sample PEATcosm2014_Bin_44_FD_119774 | JGI IMG/M metagenome (GOLD analysis project Ga0181535, IMG submission 119774) | Peatland microbial communities from MTU Mesocosm Facility, Houghton, MI, USA - PEATcosm2014_Bin17_30_metaG | ecosystem: Environmental > Terrestrial > Soil > Wetlands > Peat | place... | reverse complement strand
GCTCGGGCGCGATCGACGTGGTGGCGATCGACTCGGTCGCCGCGCTGACCCCGCGCGCCGAGCTCGAGGGGCAGATGGGCGACCAGAGCGTCGGCCTGCAGGCGCGGATGATGTCGCAGGCGATGCGCAAGCTCGCGGGCAACCTCAACCGCACGCAGACGCTGTGCATCCTGACCAACCAGATCCGCGAGAAGATCGGCGTGATGTTCGGCTCGCCGGAGACCCAGCCGGGCGGGCGGGCGCTGAAGTTCTACGCCTCGCAGCGCCTCGACATCCGCCGCATCGAGACGCTCAAGGACGGTAACGAGGCGGTCGGCAACCGCGTTCGCGTCAAGGTCGTCAAGAACAAGGTCGCGGCGCCCTTCCGCCAGGCCGAGTTCGACATCGAGTTCGGCAAGGGGATCTCGACCGCGGGCTGCCTGATCGACCTGGGCATCGAGCACAACATCGTCACCAAGTCGGGGTCTTTCTTCTCCTACGGCGACGAGCGCCTCGGACAGGGCCGCAACAACGCCAAGACCTATCTCGAGGAGCATCCCGAGATGGCCACGGAGATCGAGCAGCGCATCTACACGGCGGTCGGGGTCTCGAAGTCGCTGGTGCTGCCGATCGAACATGTCGACGGCGAGGAGATCGCCGACGCCGATCCGATCGACTTCGAGAAGGCGGCGGCGGCGATCACGATCGCCGACGAGCGAGCCGCCTGAGGCCGTGCGCGCGCAGGAACGCGCGGCCCCCGACGCGGACGAGCTGGAGGACGCGCTCGCGCGCTGCTACCGCCATCTCGGCGATCGCGAGCACAGCGTCGCGGAGCTGCGCGTGCGACTCGAGCGGGCCAAGCTCGGCGCGCCGGCGATCGACGCCGCGCTGGCGATCGTCAGCGAACAGGGCTACCTCGACGACGCGCGCTACGCGCGGATGCTCGCCGAGGACCGGCGCAAGCTCGACGGCTGGGGCGCCGACCGCATCCGCGCGCGCCTGCAGAGCGCCGGCGTCGATCGCGAGCTGATCGATGAGGTGCTCGCCGGTCACGACGCGGCGTCGGAGCTCGAGGCGGCCTCGGCGCTCCTGCAACGCCGCTGCCGCGGCCCGCTGCGCGACGACCGCGAGCGCCAGCGGGCGTTCGCGATCCTGATCCGCGCCGGCTACGACTCCGACATCGCCTACGACGCCGTGCGGGCGGCGTCGGGGGCACGCGACGACTAGACCGCCGGGCGCCTCGGCCGGCCGTCGGCCGTGGCGGCGCGCCCTCCGCGGGGTGCGCTCGTAGCGTTGGCACCGTGAAGCGCTACCACGTCACCACGTAGTCCCGAAATTCCAGATGAGGTGTCGGTCAGGGCGAGAGCGGTTGGTCGAGTCCGCCGCGTTGGATGGAACGGCCGTGGCTCCGGCTCCTGCGGCTCGCGCATCCACCGTGGGGTGGGCATGACCTTTGACCGCTCACCAGCCGTGACCTGGCTGTTACCGCTCGCGGGGTACAACTTGCGCACGAGATGGAGACAGGCGCCGGACCCAAACGACCCGGAGTCCGTGCACCCGGCAGGACGCCCTTGCTCGCCGCGCTCATGGCGAGTGCTGTGCTGATCGCCGGGTGCGGCGGCAGCTCCTCGCCGAGCAGTTCAACCAGGCCAGATGCCGCGACCACCGACATTGCTGGAAAAGTCGTGGCGTTCGCGGCGTGCATGCGCTCTCACGGGCTTCCGAGCTATCCCGACCCGCAGGTATCCGAGTCGGGCAACCATGGGAGCATCAAGCTTTCGCCCGGCCGCCTTGCCGGCACGCCGGCGTTCAGGGCGGCGTCACGAGCCTGCGGCCACCTCCTGCCCGGCGGCGGAGCACCGGCAGCAATCACCCCACAGGAGCAGGCGCAGGACCTGGAGTACGCACGCTGCATGCGCTCGCATGGAGTTCCGAGCTTCCCCGACCCCGATCATGACGGGGTGTTCACGCTCCCGGCCGGAATCGACCAGCAGGCGCCCCTGTTCCAGCACGCGACCCAGGCCTGTCTGAGGGTGCAGCCAAGCTCGCTTTCGATCAACGATCAACCTCTAGGCGGCTCCTGAACGCTGCGAGCACCGTCACGAACCGGCAACTGCGCACACGTTGTCGCCCGTGACACCAGGAGCAGGCCGCTACTGAATCGCGGCTCCGGAGGGGATCCCACGCGCCACGCCAACCGCTACCGTTGCAGCTGATGGCCAAGACCTACCACCTGACGACGTTCGGCTGCCAGATGAACGAGCACGATTCCGAGCACATGCGCGGGATGCTCGAGTCGCTCGGCTACGAGGAGGCGCCCGAACGCGCGCAGGCGGACCTGATCCTGTTCAACACCTGCTCGATCCGCGAGACCGCCGACAACCGTCTGATCTCCCACCTCGGCGAGGCGAGGCGGCTCAAGCGCGAGGACCCGGCGCGGGTGGTCGGCGTCGGGGGCTGCTGGGCACAATCGCTGCGCGACGAGGTCTTCGAGCGCTTCCCGTTCGTCGACGTCGCCTTCGGTCCCGGGCAGGTGCACCGGCTCGCCGAGTTCCTGACCAGCGATTCGCTGAGTGCGCAGGGCTATTTCGAGTTCGAGGGCTTCAGCGGCGAGCTGCCGGAGAAGCGCTCGCGCGCCTTCCAGGGCTGGCTGCAGATCAGCGTCGGCTGCAACTGCGCGTGCTCCTACTGCATCGTGCCCTCGACCCGCGGGCGCGAGGTCAGCCGGCCGCTCGGCGACCTGCTCGACGCGGCGGCCGCAATGGTGGACGACGGCGTGCGCGAGATCACGCTGCTCGGGCAGAACGTCAACTCCTACGGTCGCGACCTGCGTCCGGCGCGCGCGAGCTTCGCGCAGCTGCTCGGCGAGCTTGACGCGATCGAGGGTCTCGAGCGGATCCGCTACACGAGCCCGCACCCGAAGGACATGCGCGAGGACGTGATCCGCGCCCACGCCGAGCTCGCCTCGCTGTGCGAACACATCCACCTGCCGCTGCAGTCGGGCTCCACACGGGTGCTGCGTGCGATGCGGCGAACCTATGACCGCGAGCGCTACCTCGACCGCGTTGAGCTGATTCGCCGGCACGTGCCAGACGTCGCCCTGACCACCGACATCATTGTCGGCTTCCCCGGTGAAACCGAGGAGGACTTCGAACAGACGCTGTCGCTCGTCGAGCAGGTCGGCTACGACAGCGCCTTCACCTTCATCTTCTCACCCCGCCGCGGCACCGAGGCGGCTCTGCTGACCGACGGTGTCGTGCCGCACGCCGACAAGGTCGCGCGGATGGAACGGCTCGTCGAAGTGGTCCAGCGCGGTGCGCGTGAGCGCGCCCAGCGCTTCGTCGGACGCACCGTCGAGGTGCTCGTCGAAGGCGCCAGCCGCACCGACCCCGAGCGCCTGCGTGGACGCACGCGGCACAACAAGGTCGTCAACTTCTCCGGACTCGCGACGCCGGGGGAGCTGGCGCATGTCGAGATTCACAGCGCCACGAGCCAGACCCTCGCCGGCGAGGAGCGCCTGCTTGCCCGTGCCGGCTGAGTGGCCCGGCGCGACCAGCGAGCTCGCAAACGAGCTGCGGCCGATCCTGCTGCGGCTGGCGCGCGAGCTGCGCAAGGAGACGGTGCACCTGGGCATCACCGGCGGTCAGGCCACGCTGCTCTGGCAGATCTCCGAAAACCCCGGGATCGGCCTGCGCGCGCTGGCCGAGCGTGAGGGCAGCGCGACGCCCACCGTCTCGGGCCTGGTCGACCGCCTGCAGCGCGCCGGACTCGTCGCACGCGTGCGCTCCGAAACCGACCGGCGGCGCGTCGGGCTCACGATCACGCCGGCCGGGGCCAGCCTGCTGGTCGCGGTGCGCGCGCGGCGGACCGTCTGGCTGGCCGAGCGGCTGCGGGGGCTCGCGCCCCCCGAACGCGCGGCGATCGCGGGCGCGCTCGCGCCACTCGCCGCCCTGATCGCCGACAGCAGGCCCTGACCGCCGCGGCGGAGCGCCGTCAGCTCTCCGGGGCGCCGAAGAACGCCGCCTCGAGCTCCGCGATCGCGCGGTCATCCATCGGCGAGAGCGGACCGAGCGCCCGCGCGTTGATCAGCGCCTCAGCCGTCGACTCGAGCACCTCCAGGCGATCGAAGGCCTCGAGCACGCTGCCCCCGGTCACCAGCACGCCGTCGTTGCTGAGCATCGCGATCGGCTGCTCCGGCGAGACGAGCTGCGCGAGCGCGCCCGGATCCTCGAACTGCAGCCAGAAATCGGCGAGCACCGGGCTGCGGACGACCAGCCGGCTCTCGGGGATCGTGCGCGTGTCGGGGACCGCGCCGGTGATGGCGAACGCGGTCACGTTGACCGGCGCGGCGTTCACGATCGCCCCGATCTGCGGATGGCGGCGGTAGATCGCCTCGTGCAGCGCCGCGGCGTGGCTCGGCCTCGATCCGGCCGTAACACGGCCGGAGTCAATCAGAACCAGGTCGGAGCGCTCCAGGGCGCCGCGGTCGTGCTCGTGCGGCGTGATCACGAACGAGGCCTCACCGACGCGCGCCGAGAACGTGCCGTGGCTGCTGATGAAAAGGCGCTGGCGGTAGCCGCGGCGGACGAAGTCCTGCAGCGTCGTGCGCACCTCCTGCTCGACGGTGCTCGGGGCCGTGGGGGCCGTGAGCTCGAGGGCCTCCGTGGCCTGCTCGCCCGCGAGCGCCAGATCGGCGTCGGACAGCTCACGGATCTCGCCGCCGAGCAGGCGGGCCTTGATGATGCTCTTGCCGGCGAACTCGAAGGTCTCGAAGCGCTGGAACGCCTCCTGCAGGTCACCGCCGACCGTCACGACGCCGTGGTTCTCGAGGATCACGCAGGTGTGCTGCGCGCCGAGCGCGCCGGCGATCGACTCACCGAGCTCGGCGCTGCCGGGAAGCCGGTAGGGGGCGAACGCACCGGCGCCGCAGGCCCGCCAGGCCTGGTGGAAGACCCGCGTCGAGGGGACCTGCTTGACGATGCTGAAAGCGACGAGCGCGACCGGGTGGGCGTGAACGATCGCGCGGACGTCGGGCCGGGTGCGATAGATCGTCTGATGCAGCGGCAGCTCCGAGGACGGCGGCGCCTCGCTCTCCCACGACCCGTCCGCGCGCACGAGCACGATGTCGGAGCGCTGCAAACGTCCCTTGTCGATCTTCGCCGGCGTGATCCAGACGTCGCCGTTCTCATCGCGGATCGAGAGGTTGCCGCCGGAGGTCGTCGTCATCCGGTAGCCGTAGATCCGTGCCATGTATGCCACCAGCAGGTCGCGCGGGTGGGTGTAGCGCTCGTCGCCCATCGGCCTTCGAGCCTACAGCTCTTCACGGCGGCCGGCGGGCGCAAGATCGCGCCCAGGCGACGGTGGGACGCTACCCTCCAGGTGCGCCGGTGGGGCCCCAGTGCCGCGCCCGCGCCGGCGTAACGTTGACCGGAGGTGCATGGATGAGCGTCCTGCGGCGCGCGCAGCGTCGGCCCACGACGAGCCCGACGGCCTCAGGCAGGCTCGCGCTGCGGTGCGCGCTGGCGGCTTTCGCATGCGCGCTCGCGTTCGCCGGCGCCGTGGGCGCCGTGCCGGCGCGGGCGGCCGGCACGCCATACGTGGACGGGATCTCCGACCAGAACCTGGGGTCGTGGGAAGGCGAATACGAGGATGCCTCGGGCCTCTTCAGCCCGGTCTTCGACAGCTTCTTCGCCGACGCGTGGGTCGGCGTCCCCGGCGCGCAGCACCTCCAGTACGCGCGCTACGTCACCTCCCCGGACGCGATCGCCCAGGGCGGCGCCTGCGAGGCGAACCTCGTCGACTGGTTCACCTACGTGACCCAGACGCTGCACCTGATCCCGGTGATCGCGGTCTGGGACGTCGCCGAAGGCGGCTGCGCCGATCACGGCCAACCGTCGAGCGCCGCCTACACGGCCGACATCAGCCAGCTGGTCACCTATCTCGACAGCCTCTACCCCGGGGCGAACGTCGGCGACATCGAGGCCTGGAACGAACCGAACTCCTCGAACGTGTCGGCGGTCAACGCCGCCTCGTACTGGATCGACGCGAACAGCGTCTGCGCGGCCAACGGCTGCACCGCGATCGCCGGCGACTTCGTCGACAACGACCCCGATCAGCCGTCGCCGTCGTTCAACGCGCCCTGCCCGCCGCTCTCCTACGAGGAGCACCTCGCCACCTATGAGAGCGCGTACATCGCGGCGCTCGGCGGCGTGCAGCCGGCGATCTGGGGGTTCCACCCGTACTACGCGGTCAACTGCGAGCAGTCGACCTCCGTGACGACCTTCGAGAATGGACTGCCGGCGCCGCCGCCGGGTGCGCCCAGCGCGCAGGTCTGGTTCACCGAGGTGGCGGCCTGGGAGTGCCTGAGGGGCCAGCCGAGCGCACGCGGCGTCACGCAGCAGCAGGCCGATGCGCAATATCTCGTCGACACGCTGATGTCGCCGAGCGCGCTGCCGACGCCGCCGGCGCACGTCTTCTACTACGAGATGGCGGCGCCGGGCTACGTGCTCGCGTGCTCCAAGTACACCGACTCCGAGCTCTACGAGGCCAACTCGGCCCCCGGCCCGCTCGTGGCGCGCCCGGCGGCGGCGACGATCTACGGCAACGACACGAGCCTGGCCGCCGACACGGGGTCGCCGAGCGCCGTCAGCTCGACGCAGGCGACCTTCAACGGCACGCTCACGCCGGGCGGGATCTACGAGGCCTCGTACCACTTCCTGTACGGGCCGACGATGAGCTACGGATCCCAGACACCGTCGGTGTCGATCGGCCCGGGGCTCGCACCGGTCGCCGTCAGCGCCACCGTCGGCGGTCTGGCGCCCGGCACGGCCTACCACTACCAGCTCGCCGTGACCGACACCAACGGCGCGACGGTCTACGGACCGGACGTGGTGATGGCGCCCGTCGTGGTCTCCGCGAGCCCGGCGACCGTGACCGCGGGGCGGCCGATCACCGTCTCGTGGAGCGGCATCTCCAATCCGAGCGCCGGCGACTGGATCGGGCTCTACCAGCCCGGCGCGCCTGACAGCTCCTTTGTCGACTGGTTCTACGCCGACAGCTGCACGCAGACCAGCAGCGGCGCGGCGGCGCCGGCCTCCGGATCGTGCGCCTACACGATGCCCGCCACCGCCGGGAGCTACCAGTTCCAGTTGTACACCGCTGCGGCGAGCGGCCTGCTGACGACATCGAACCCGATCACGAGCGTGCCGCCGCCGCCGGTCGAGGCCGCCGCTCCGCAGATCAGCGGGGAGGGGGGAGGCGGCCGGGCCTATGTAGGCGACACGCTGTCGTGCTCCGACGGCGCCTGGTCGAACGCGCCGACGCTCTACAGCTACGCGTGGGCGAGCGACGGCGCCGTGGTCGCCGGCGCGGCGGGCCAGACCCTGGTCGTCCCGCCGGTCGAGCTCGGGCACGCGCTCGCCTGCAGCGTGACCGCATCGAACGCCGGCGGCGCCGGCACGCCGGCGGTCAGCGCCGCCGTGCCCGTCGTCTCGCCGCAGCCGGTCAGCAGCACGCCGCCGTCGATCGCCGCGAGCCCGTCGCCGTCGATCCTGGGCAATCCGCCGCCGTCGATCTCCGGCCGGGCGGTCGTCGGCGAGCGCCTCGGGGAGTCGCACGCGCACTGGTCCAACGGCCCGACCTCCTACAGCTACCAGTGGCAGCGCTGCGACCGCTCCGGAGCGCGTTGCCGCTCGATCGCCGGCGCGAAGGGTCGCACCTACACGCTCACCGCCGCCGACGTCGGCTCGACGATCAGGGTGCTCGAGACCGCAAGCAACGCTCGCGCGAAGAGCGCTCCCTCGCCGTCGCACGTCACGGCCGTGGTGGAGCCGCTCCCACCCAACACGCAGCTGCGCGCCGAGACGATCGACGCCGGCGCCGCCAGCGCGAGCTTCCGCTTCGCGGCGACGGGCAGCTCGACCGGCTTCCAGTGCGCGCTGGTTCGAAAGCCGGCGGCCGGCGGCGCCAGGATGCCGGCGCCGGTCTACGCCGCCTGCGGCGCGTCGATCACGTACCGGCACCTGAGCCCGGGCGGCTACGAGTTCTTCGTGCGGGCGACCGGCGCCGGCGGCGCCGACCGAACGCCCGCGACATACTCGTTCACGATCGTGTGAGGGGCTCCCGCAGGAGCCTTCTCCGCGGCTTCAATCCTGGGCGGCGCTCGTCACCGTGCGAGCCGGCGGCGCCAGCTGAGCGAGCTACGGGGCCGCGCCTGCGTGGGCGAGCGCGTCCGCCCGGGTCGCGCAACCCCTGATCTCGGTCACGAGTCCGTCCGCGGTGCTGACGACCACCCAGCGGACGCCGTCGTCGAGCGGCCACGCACCGTCGCTGTGGCTGTCGGGGCGGAAGGCGACCACGACGCGGTCGCCGGCGACGAACGCGTCGTCGATCCGGCCCGTCATGCCGTTCGCGATGTTGCGTCTCATCGCGTCGACGATCGCGCTTGCGTTCTCGCAGTTCCAGGGGCCATCCTCGACGGCCCGCCAGCGCGCACCGGGCGCCAGCACGGCCTCCAGCGGAGCGAGGTCGCCGCGCGCCAGCGCATCCCAGACGTCTCGAACCATCTCGACGCTGTCCATCGCCTCAGGCTAGGGGATCGGCTTGGTCGAAGGGGGCCGGGTCCGCAGGTCCGGTGCGGTTGGGCCAGGGTGTGGCGTCGCCGTTGCCGGCCAGGATCGCCGCGGCGGCCCGGTCCGTCCGCCGGCGATGCGAACGTATGTTCGTGCGCTGGACGAACCTGACGCTCACCGACGAAGAGCAGCGCCGGTTGCCCGGCTACCGCGACGAGGCGATCGTGCGGCGCTTCGACGCGCCGGAGGCGCTCGACATCCGCTTCTACGAGGTGCGCGCACGCTCCGTTCTCAACCGTGTCCCGGACCGTTCGCCGATGCCGTTTCGCTGGACGGTGAACCCCTACAGGGGCTGCACACACGCCTGCGTCTACTGCTTCGCGCGCCCGACGCACCGCTTCCTGGATTTCGACGCCGGGCGCGACTTCGAACGCGAGATCGTCGTCAAGGTGAATGCGCCGGAGGTGCTGCGCGGCGAGCTCGGCCGCGCGAGCTGGACGCGCGAGCACGTGGCGCTGGGAACCAACACCGACCCCTACCAGTGGGTCGAGGCGCGCTACCGGCTGATGCCGGGAATCTGGCAGGCGCTGCTCGAACACGCGACGCCCTGTTCGGTGCTGACCAAGTCGCCGCTCGTCCTGCGCGACCTGCCGCTGCTGCGGGAGCTTGCCGCGGAGGGACTGTTCAGCGCGGCGCTGTCGGTGCCGACGCTCGACGAGCGCGCCTGGCGAGCGACCGAGCCGCACACGCCGCACCCGGCCGCGCGGCTCGAGGCGGTCCGCGAGCTGACCAGGGCGGGGATCCCCACCAGCGTGCTGGTCGCCCCGCTGATGCCGGGAATAAACGACAACCCGCGCTCGGTGCGCGAGATCGTCGAGCGGGCGCGCGCCGCCGGCGCGCGCAACGTCACGCCGGTCGCGCTGCACCTGCGCGACGGTGTGCGTGAGGTCTTCATGGACTGGCTGGAGGAATCTCGCCCCGAACTGGCCGGCGACTACGCGACGCTCTACGGGCACGGCGCCTATCTCGAAGCGGGAGAGCGCCGCCGGCTGCACGAGCTCGTGCGCCCAGAGGGCCGCGGGCGCCCGAGCGGCGCGCGCTTCGGGCGACCGCGCGCGGAACCGCGGCGAGATCGTGTGGCGGCGCAGCCGCACGCGCAGCCGCAGCCCAGCCTCTTCTGATGCGGGCCGTCACTCGCCAGCTTCGGCGCGGGCGCCTAGCGCTGGTCTGCCTGGCGGCGCTCGAACTCGAGCGCGAGCCGCTCGCCGCCGAGCGCCCGGTTCGCGCGCGCGGCCAGCATGGGAGCGAAGTTCGCGAAATCCGCGCCGACGCGCATCGTCAACGACGCCACATCGATCTCGGCGCGATTCTCGACAATTGCGCGCACGACGGCGTCGGCGACCTGATCGGGCGTTCGCGTCGTGACCCCCAGCGGAAGCCGGATCTGCGTCTTGGCGTACATCCCCGCGTCGCGGACGAAGCCCGGCGCCACCAGCGAAACGCCGACCCCGGAGGGGGCGAGCTCGCCGCGCAACGCCAGCGCGAAGCCGCGCAGCCCGAACTTCGAGGCGTTGTAGATCGACGACCCGGCGGTCGCCGCCTTCCCCGACAGCGAGCCGATGAAGACGAGGTGTCCGCCGCCACGCTCCACCATCGCCGGCACGACGCCGTGGGCGAGCGCGATCGGGGCGCGCAGGTCGACCTCGAGCGCGCGATCGACCGCTTCGCGCTCAAGCGTGATCAGACGCCCCGTCGCGGGCAGCGCGGCGTTGGCGATCAGCACATCGACCTCGCCGGCTGCGTCGAGCAGTCGTTCGAGCTCGTCGCGGCGCGCGAGATCGGCCACCAGCGCGAGCCCGCCGAGCTCCCTGGCCAGCGTGTCGAGCACGTCGGCCCGGCGTCCGGTCAGCAGGAGCTGTGAGCCCTCCTGCGCGAACCGCCGTGCGATCGCTGCGCCGATGCCACCGCTGGCGCCGGTGAGCAGGACGCGCGCGCCACGCAGAGTCACGGCGGTCATCGCGCACCGATGCGGACTTGCACCACCGCCACGATACTGAGGCGGTGCCCGAGCGTCTTATCGCGCTGTTCGGCCCGACCGCCGTCGGCAAGACCGATGTCGCCGTGGCGCTCGCCGCGGGGCTGCGCGAGCGCGGGCAGCGGCCGGTGGCCGTGTCGGCCGATGCGCTGCAGGTCTACGCGGGGCTCGAACTGCTGACCGGCGTGGCCAGCGCCGCCCAGCAACGCCTGCTGGAGCATCGCCTCGTGTCGTTCCTGCCGGTCGACGCGCGCTTCAGCGTCGCGGAGTACGCGGCGCTGGCGCACGCCCAGATCGATGAGCTGCTCCAGGACGGTGCGACGCCGATCGTGATCGGCGGCACCGGCCTCTACCTGCGGGCCGCGCTGACCGAGCTGGATTTGCGCCCGCCGCCCCCTCCCGGGGTGCGCGAGCGCTGGAACGCCGAGCTCGAACGGCGCGGCCCCGAGGCGCTCCACGCGCTGCTCGCGGAGCGGGCGCCGTGGGCTGCGGCCGGGATCGAGCCCGCCGACCGCCACCGGGTGGTGCGTGCGCTCGAGCTCGAGGAGATCGGCGCGCTCGAGCCGCCGCAGGGGGAATCGCAGCTGTGGAGCGAGGCCGTGCGCCATCCGACGCTGCTGATCGGCCTGACGATGGACCGCGCGGAGCTCTACGCCCGCATCGACGCGCGCGTCGATGCGATGGTCGCGGCCGGGGTGATCGACGAGGTGCGTGCCGCGCACCGCGCCGGCGCCTCGAGCACGGCGCGCGCTGCACTCGGTTTCGAGGAGCTCCTTGCCGGCGACGTCGAGGCGATGAAGCGGCGCACACGCAACTACGCGAAGCGCCAGCTGACCTGGATGCGCAAGCTCGCCGGGGTCGAACTGGTGGACGCAACCGGCCGTTCGCCCGACGAGCTGGCCCGCGCGCTGCGATGATCGCCGCCGGGATGCGGTTCGAGAAGTGGCAGGCGCTCGGCAACGACTACCTGATCGTCGAATCGGGTGAGTTGCCGTGGGAGCTGACGGCGGCGCGCGTGCGCAGGATCTGCGACGCACATCGCGGTCTCGGATCCGACGGCATCCTGCTGCTGTCGCCGAGCGACCAGGCGGCGCACGTCGCGGCGCTTCGCATCTACAACCCCGATGGCTCCGAGGCCGAACTGTCGGGCAACGGTGCGCGCCAGGCGATGATCTATCTGCGCCGTCGCGGTCACGTCGACCGCGACGAGTTCTCGATCGTGACGCCGGCCGGCGTGATCAGCGCGCGGATCACCGGTTGCTCGAGCGCGTCGATCGAGATGGGGCACGCGGCGACACGCTCGAAGGACTTCCCGTCGGGGGCTCCCGATGGGCGCGGCCAGCTCGACGCCGCCGGGCGCACCTGGAGCTTCCAGCATGTGTCGATCGGCAACCCGCAGTGCGCGATCGCCTACGACGATCTCGAGGGGCTCGACCTGGCGGCGGTCGGGCCCTCGATCGAGCGCCATGCGCTGTTTCCCAACTGCACGAACGTGTCGTGGTATCGCGAGCTCGAGCCGGGCGTGATCCGTGCGCGGATCTTCGAGCGCGGCGTGGGCGAGACGCTCTCCTCGGGAACCGGCGCCTGCGGCGCGGCGATCGCCCACCACCTCACCGGCGGGCCCAGCGCGATCGTCGTGGCGCTCGACGGCGGGGAACTCGAGGTGGAGGTGGCGGATGGGCTTGCGGTGACGCTGACGGGCTGGGCGGTGCCCGTCTTCGCCGGTACGCTCTCGGAGGAATTCGTCAAGGAGCTAGATGAAACACAGTGAGCGCCTGGAGCGCATCCCGCCCTACCTGTTCGCCCAGCTCGAGCGCAAGATCGCGGAGAAGCGAGCCGCCGGAATCGACGTGATCACGCTCGGGATCGGCGATCCCGACGTGCCGACGTTCCCGCCGATCGTCGAGGCCGCTCAGCGCGCGGTTGCCAACCCGTCGACGCACACCTACCCCTCCAACCGCGGTCGTGAGGAGTTCCGCGAAGCCGTCGCGAGCTTCTACGGCCGGCGCTTCGCCGTCACGATCGACCACGACAGCGAGGTGATGCCGGCGATCGGCGCCAAGGAATGCATCTTCAACCTCAACATCGCGTTCCTCGACCCGGCGGATGTCGCGCTCGCAGCCGACCCCGGCTACCCGGTCTACACCGGCGGTCCGCTGCTGGCCGGCTCCGAGGCGGTGCTGATGCCGCTGGTGCCCGAGCTGGGCTTCATTCCCGACCTCGACGCGATCGACGCCGCGACCCGCGAGCGGGCCCGTCTGCTGTTCGTCAACTACCCCAACAACCCGACCGGCGCGGTCGTTCCGGACGGGTTCTTCGAGCGCCTCGTGGAGTTCGGCGCCGCCAACGACATCCTGATCGTGCACGACAACGCCTACTCGGAGACGACCTACGACGGCTATGTCGCCCCGTCGTTCCTCGCGACGGCGGGCGCGAAGGACGTCGGCGTCGAGGTCTTCTCGCTCTCCAAGGGCTACAACATGACCGGCTGGCGTTGTGCCGCGATCGTGGGCAACGCGCAGGCGATCGCCTCCTACTGGCGGCTGAAGACCAACGTCGACTCCGGCATGTTCGAGGCGGTGCAGCTCGCGGGCGCTGCCGCCCTGTCGCCCCAGCTCGACCCCTACAAGGCCGAGATGAACGAGATCTACGCGCGCCGCCGCGACCTCGTCTGCGACGCACTCGCCGCGATCGGCGTGGACGTGACGCCGCCGCGCGGGACGATCTACATCTGGGCGCCCGTGCCAGAGGGCTTCGACAGCGCCGCCGCCTACTGCGAGCACGTGCTCGAGGAGGCCGCCGTCGTGCTGTCGCCGGGCGGCGCCTACGGCCGCAACGGCGAGGGCTTCTTCCGCATTTCGCTGACGACCCCCGACGACCGCCTCACCGAGGCCGTGGAGCGTCTCGGCAGGCTCGCCCGGTGATCGCGGCCGGTGCGCGATGATTGACCGATAGTGGCCCCGCGCACGCGCGCCCGCAACAGCCAGGCCCAGGATGCGCCGCGCGAGGGGCGAGCGCGCCAGCGTGCCCTCTGCATCGCGTCCCAGCCCACCGTCGAGGATCTCGCCGAGTTGCGCGAGCTGCTGCGCACAGCCGGCGTCGCGGTCGTCGGCGAGCTGGTGCAGGCGCGCGAGCAGCCGCACCCCAACAGCTACCTCGGCTCCGGGAAGCTGGAGGAGCTGAAGACACTGGCCGTGGAGCTCGACGCGAACGTGATCGCCTGCGACGACGAGCTCTCGCCGCGCCAGGAGCGCACACTCGAGGCGGCGCTCGGAATCGCGGTCGTCGATCGCACGGCGGTGATCCTCGACATCTTCGCCCGCCACGCCGGCAGCGCCGAGGGGAAGTTGCAGGTCGAGCTGGCCCAGCTCGAATACAACCTGGCGCGGATGCGCGGACTGTGGTCGCACCTCGAACGCCTCGGCGGCGGCGTCGGGACCCGCGGACCGGGTGAGACGCAGATCGAGACCGACCGGCGGCTGGCGCGCAACCGCATCGCCGTGCTGCGCCGGCGCCTGCGCGACGTGCACGCCTCACGCCAGGTCATGCGGGGCGAGCGAGAGCGCTCCGCGCTGCCGCAGATCGCCCTGGCGGGCTACACCAACGCCGGCAAGTCGACGCTGCTGAACGCCCTGACCGGCGCGGACGTGGCCGTGGCAGACCGCCTCTTCCACACGCTCGACCCGACAACCCGCGCGCTCGAGATCAACGGGCGCACCTATCTGCTGAGCGACACCGTCGGCTTTATTCGCAAGCTTCCCCACCAGCTCGTCGACGCCTTCGCCGCCACGCTCGAGGAGACCGTCCGTGCGGAGTTGATCCTGCACGTCGTCGATGCGAGTGCGTCCGAGGAGGAGCTCGAGGCGATGACGGGCGCCGTCGAGGAGGTGCTCGACGAGATCGGCGCGGGCGAGCGGCCCCGCCTGCTGGTGCTCAACAAGGCCGACCTGCTCGACGATCTCGGCCGCACACGCGCCGTCAACGGCCACCGCGACGCGCTGCTCGTGTCGGCGGCCAGCGGGGAGGGGCTCGACGCGCTGTGCGAACGGATCGACGAGCTCTTCGTCCGCTCGCTGGTGGCCGTCGAGCTGCTGATGCCGTACGCGGAGGGCGCTCGCCTCGCCGAGCTGCACGAACTTGCCGGAGAGCTCGACCGTGAGGACACGCCGGAGGGCGTTCGCGTGCGCGCGCTCCTGCCCGCCGCGAGCGTCGGACGCTACGAGCGCTTCGCCGTGCCGCGCAGGTGGGCATGACGGTGCGGGTCGCACGCGTGAGCGCGGGCGCGGTGCTCCCGACGCGCGCCTACGAAGGGGACGCCGGGCTCGACCTCTACGCAGCTCACGCTGCCCGCATCCCCGCCGGGGAGCGCGCCAGCATCGGCACGGGGATCGCCGTCGCGATCCCGCCTGGACACGCCGGTCTCGTGCTTCCGCGCTCGGGGCTTGCGCTGCGCCACGGCATCGCGCTGGTCAACGCTCCCGGGCTGATCGACGCGGGCTACCGTGGCGAGCTGCGCGTGCTGCTGCTGAACACCGACCGCGACGCCGCTTTCGAAATCGCCGCCGGCGATCGCATCGCGCAGCTGCTGGTCGTCGCATTCGCAGCCCTCGCGGTGTCGGAGGTGGACGCGCTCGAGGGGAGCGAACGCGACGCGCGCGGCTTCGGCTCGAGCGGCTGAACGCTCGCGGAGCCGCCGCGCTCAGTCCGACACGCCGGCGGCGCGCAGCGCGGCGGCGTGAGCGGAGCGCTCCAGCGAGTCCTCGAGTGGCGCCAGCGCCTCCGGCTCGATGCCGAGCGCGCGCGCCGTCAGCCAGTCGCACAGCCAGGAGTTCTTCGGCAGCAGCGGGCCGTGCACGTATGTGCCGATCACGTTGGCGCGCCGGGCGCCCTCGAAGCCGCTGTGGCCATCGTTGCCGTGGCCGCGCAGCACGCGTCCGAGCGGCTCCTGGCCGGCGGCGAGCTGCGTGCGCCCGCCGTGGTTCTCGAAGCCGGCGATCGTGCCCTCGGCGGTCCGCACGGCCACGTTGCCGATCAATCGCGGAGCCTGCGCGCGGACGGTGTGCAGATCGAGCAGCCCGATGCCGGGGATCGTCTCCTCGCCGAGCTCGTAGGAGTGCCCGAGCAGCTGGTAGCCGCCGCAGACGCCGAGCACGACGGCGCCGCGCGCCGCGGCGGCGTGCAGCGCCGCGGCCTTGTGCTCGAGCAGGTCGCTCGCACAGCGGCGCTGGTCGGCGTCCTGCCCGCCGCCGATGTAGTAGAGGTCGTGCTCGTCGCGCAGCGGCTCGCCGAGGCCGCTTTCGTGCAACCGCCAGTCGATTCCGCGCCAGGCGCAGCGGCGCTCGAGCATCAGCAGGTTGCCGCGATCGGCGTAGATGTTCATCAGATCGGGATAGAGCGCGCACACCCGCAGGATCACGCCGCCACCCCCAGATAGACGATCTCGCTGCCGGCATGCTCGAGCGTCGGCGCGATCACCCGGCTGGCGAGCGGTTCGAAACCGGCGCTCACCGCCTCCCGCGAGAGCGTCGCGCGGTCGCATTCGGTGAGCGCGATCAGGTCGATCGCCGACTGCGAGCGGCCGCCGGCGATCCGGGTTCGGCGGCGTTCGAGCAGCACCGCCCCGTCGCGCCGGCGCAGCGCCGTCGGCGTGCTCTCGTAGCGCACCGCCCCGAGCGCGACCGCGTCGGGCTCCAGTTCGAGCTCGAACGGCTCGACGCCCTCGCCGAGCAGGGCCACGGCGAGCACGCCGCCCGCCGTCAGCGCACGCCGCGCGCAATCCAGGAACGGCGCGCGCTCGGCCAGCAGGTGGATCGTCTGCATCGGCACGATCACCAGCGACACCGGCGAGGCGAGCGTGAAGCGGCAGGCGTCGGCGCAGAGCACCTCGACGGGCAGCCCGCGGGCACGGCGCGCGAGCTCGGCCGCCAGCTCGCGGTCGCGTTCCAGCGCGATCACGCTGTGGCCGCTGCGGGCCAGCGACAGCGCGACCCGGCCGGTGCCGGCGCCGACGTCGAGCACGACGCCCGGGTGCGCCTGCGCCAAGGCATGCCAGTGGGGGAGGTCGGCGGTGTAGGCGCCGCACTCGAGGTCATGCCAGATCACGGCGTCGGTGCTCATCGGCGGGCCCATGAGCTCTGCGTCTGGCCGCTGCGGGCGAGCAGTTCGCGCAGCGCCAGCATCGCGGTGTAGGTGGGGAGCGCGTAGAGCTCGCCGTCGGCACACTCCAGTGCCTCGCGCAGGGCGCTAGCGAGCTCGGTGGTGACGCTGATGCGCTCGGTTGGCACTCCCGCGTACTTCAGGCGCAGCGCGAGCTCGGCCGCGCGCGTGCCGGAGCAGGTCGCGTGGCGCACACGCGGGGCGAGCGATTCGAAGTCCGCGTCCCAGATCCATGAGACGTCACGTCCGTCGGCGATCCTGTCGTTGAGGACGCCGAGCACGTCGTGGCTGCCGTGCTGCGCGCCGAGCAGCCGCAGCACCTCGTTCGCTCCGGCCGGATTCTTGATCAGCAGGATCGCCAGGTCGCGGTCGCCGACCCGGATCCGCTCGCCGCGGCCGAACACCGCCGAGGTTGCGGCGAGGCCGGCCGCGATCGTCGTGGGATCGATCTCCAGCGCGATCGCCAGCGCGGCGGCGGCCAGCGCGTTGTAGACGTTGTAGAGACCGGGGAGCGAGATCCGGGCCGTGGCGGCGCCGAATGGGGTACGCAGCTCGAATGAGGCGCCACGCAGGCCGTCCAGCCTGACGTCGTGAGCGCTCACGAGCGGCGTTGGGCGGCGCGCGCCGCATCCTGGGCAGGCATAGACCCCGAGATGGGCGATGTAGACGTGTGCGTAGGCGTAGGCGGCGCCACAGCGGCGACAGCGCTTGGAGTCCGACGCGTGAGGCAGGCCCGAGGCGCTGGCGGCCGCCGGATCTTCGATGCCGAAGTAGAGCGCGTCGGCGTGGTCGCGGCCGAGATCGGCGATCAACGGGTCGTCGGCGTTCAGCACGAGCCTCGAGGGAAGTGTCGCGACCAGTCCTGTCCAGCGCTCGCCGATCGTCTCGAGCTCGCCGTAGCGGTCGAGCTGGTCGCGAAACAGGTTTCCCAGCAGCAGCACGCGGGGCGACAGCGCCGTCGCGACCGAGTCGAGCCAGAACTCATCGACCTCGAACACGCCGAGCTGTGCGCCGGCGCCGGCGTCCAGCAGCGCCGACGCGATACCGCCGGCCATGTTCGCGCCGGCGACGTTGTGCACCGTGGCGATGCCGGCGGCGTCGAGGATCGCCGCGGCAAAGGCCGTAGTCGTCGTCTTGCCGTTGGTCGCCGACACGACGACGCTGCCGCGCGGCAGACGCGCAGCGAGCCGCGCGATGGCCGCCGGGTCCATCCTCAACATCAGCTTGCCCGGCAGGCTCGTGCCGCCGCGCCCGCCGGCGCGCAGAACGCGCCCCGCCCCGCGTGCGACCGCAGCCCGCAAATCCGGTGTCACGAGTGTGTCCAGCCCTGCTCGCCCATGAAAGCCACGACCTCCTCGGGTTGGCCGGTCACCACATAGGCGTCGATGATCGCGCCATCGATGTTGATCGTGATCGAGAGGCCCGATTCGACCGGGCGCACCTTGGAAATCAGCGCGACGGGTCGCCCGGCGCCCATCCGCGGCGTGACGCGGCCCGTGGCGACGCTGTGCACGGCAGGGTGGTCCGCGAGGCGGTCCAGCACGCGGCGGTAGCCCTTCGTTGACGAGTGCTTGTGGTGGGTGCGCTTGGGAGCCATCTCGATGCCCGACGCACGGCTGACGGCGATGGACTCCGGCGCGGGGGACCCGGCGCCGGCGCCGGTCGCCCGCTCAGGACCCGCCGGTGGCCTTGGCTCGCGCCGCCTTCTGGCGGCGGCGTCCGAACATCGCGAGGATCGCGATCACCGCGGCGTCGAGGATCACGCCGAGCAGCACGGCGGGGGGAAGACTGAGGCGCCCGGGGGCGAGCGAGATCAGCTCGACAACGCCTGTGCCCAGCGCGACGAGCACGATGACCCCGACGATCGCGACCGCGATCCCGCGCAGGCGCGCCAGGATGCCCATGCTCTTGGGCGGCGCGATCAGCCCCATCACGCGCAGTCCGAACAGCGCCCGTGCGGACGGAGCCTCCTGACCGAGCTTCTCGACCGCCGTCTTGAGGTCGCCGGCGCGGCGCTCGGCCAGCGCGAGCGAGGCGTCCGCCATCCGTCGGATCTGCATGCGCTCCTGCGGGTGCGTCGAGGCGACCATCGCCTTCTGGAACCAGCTGCGCGCCGCGTCCGCGTCGTAGCGCTCGGCGGCTCGGGCGCCGAGGATCGCGAACGCGACCGAGCGGTGTTTGCGCTCGGCCTCGAGCTGCTCATTGCTGCGCGTCTGCAGCTGCTCCATCACATCGGGGCCGACACGCTGTTCGAGGCGGATCTGTCGTTGCTTGGGTGGCACCCCTGCGTAGTCTACGGACCGCCGGCGGATATATTGGGCGCGATGAAGCTTCGATTGCAGCCGCTCCGCGGGCTCGCCGTGGTGCTCGTCGCGCTCGTGGCCCTCGCGCTGCCGGCGGGCGCGTCAGCCGCCGCGCCGTTCACCGGCGTGACCGGCTCGACGAGCTCCACCAGCCTCACGACGAGCACCTCGACGACGAGCACCGCGCCGCCGGTGACGCTGCCGACGACCACTGGCGGAGGGCTCTCGGCGCTCGATGACCTCGGCATCGTCCTGGCTGCGATCGTGGTCTTCGCCACGATCATCTACGTCATTCGCCGCGATGCCCACAGTCACGCGCCACGGCATGCGATGCGCGAGATCGACCGCGAGCGCGGCACCGTGGCGCCGCGCACGGAGCGGATCAAGCGCTCGCGCGCGAAGGCGAAGGCCGCGCGAAGGGCGCGGCGCTCCGGTCGCTAGCGGGACTAGCTGCGCGCCCGCCGCGCGACCTTGACGCGGTCGACCTTGCTCAGCACGACCTTGCGCAGTCGCACCGCGTCCGGGGTGACCTCCGCGCACTCGTCGCTGCGCAGCAGCTCCAGCGCCTGGTCGAGTGAGAGCTGGCGGTGAGGCACGAGCCGCACCAGCACATCCGCGGTTGAGGAGCGGATGTTCGTGAGGTGCTTCTCCTTCGAGGCGTTCACGTCAAGGTCGTCCGCGCGGGCGTTCTCGCCGACGATCATGCCCTCGTAGAGGGGGTCCCCGGGGCCGACGAAGAGCGTGCCGCGCTCCTGCAGGTTCATCAGCGCGAACTGCGCCGCGACGCCGTCGCGGTCGGCGACCAGCGCCCCGGTGGGGCGGTTGCGCAGCTCGCCGGCCCAGGGCTCCCAGCGGTCGAAGACGTGGTGCAGCAGCCCGGTGCCACGGGTCTCGGTGAGGAACTCGGTGCGAAACCCGATCAACCCGCGGGCGGGCACCAGATATTCCATCCGCACCCAGCCGGTGCCGTGATTGACCATCTGCTCGAGCCGGCCCTTGCGGAGTGCGACGAGCTGCGTCACGACGCCGACGTAGTCCTCCGGCACGTCGATCGCCAGCCGCTCGACCGGCTCGTGCACGCGACCGCCGATCTCGCGCGTCAGCACCTGCGGCTGGCCGACCGTGAGCTCGAACCCCTCGCGGCGCATGATCTCGACCAGCACCGCAAGTTGAAGCTCCCCGCGTCCCTGCACCTCCCAGGCGTCGGGGCGCTCGGTCTCGCCGACTCGCAGCGCCACGTTGCCGACCAGCTCCTGGTCGAGGCGGTTCTTGATCTGGCGCGCCGTCAGCTTGCTCCCACTGCGACCGGCCAAAGGCGAGGTGTTGATCCCGATCGTGACAGAGAGCGAGGGCTCATCGACCGTGATCACCGGCAGCGGGCGCGGATCGTCAAGATCGGCGAGCGTTTCGCCGATCGTCACCTCCGCGATGCCCGCGATCGCGATGATCTCACCGGGACCGGCCTCCTCCGCGTCGACGCGATCGAGCGCGTCGGTCACGTAAAGCTCGCCGATCACCGCGCGTGTGATCTCGCCGTCGGAGCGGCACCACGCCACGGCCTGGCCGCGGCGAACGCTCCCGTGGCGCACGCGGCACAGAGCAAGGCGGCCGACGTACGGGGAGGCGTCGAGGTTGGTCACGAGGGCCTGAAACGGGTGCTCCGGGTCGTGCAGAGGTGCGGGGATGCGCTCGAGCAGCAGGTCCATCAACGGCCCCAGGTCGGTGCCGACCGCGCCCTCCTCGAGCGCCGCCCAGCCGGCCCGCGCGTTGGTGTAGACGATCGGGAACTCGATCTGCTGCTCGTCGGCATCGAGATCGAGAAACAGCTCGTAGACCTCGTTCACGACCTCGCCGATCCGGGCGTCCGGGCGGTCGACCTTGTTCACGACGAGGATCACCGGCAACTGGGCGTCGAGCGCCTTGCGCAACACGAAGCGCGTCTGCGGCAGCGGTCCCTCGCTCGCGTCGACGAGCAGCAGCACGCCGTCGACCATCGTCAGACCGCGCTCGACCTCGCCGCCGAAGTCGGAGTGCCCCGGGGTGTCGATGATGTTCAGCTTGACGCCGCGGTAGCGCACCGAGGTGTTCTTGGCGAGGATCGTGATGCCCTTCTCGCGCTCGAGATCCATCGAGTCCATTACCCTCGAGACGACCTCCTGGTTGGCGCGAAACGCCCCGGACTGCCAGAGCATCGCGTCGACCAGCGTCGTCTTGCCGTGGTCGACGTGGGCGACGATCGCGACGTTGCGGATGTCTGTGCGGGGGGTCAGCACCGTAGACGAGCGTAGGTGATCGCACTACGCTCGGCGCTGCGCCCGCGCGGCCGGCGCGGCCCAAACTGGGGGGACCGGCTCGCAGCGGCGCTTCACGCGGACGCCGCGCACCCGCGAACGCCTAGCATTGGCGGGCTCGCCGCCCGCTCACCGAAAGGATCCCGGATGACCCTGGTCGCGCTGATCGACCCAAACACCTGCACCGCTCACGGCGACTGCGAGGAGATCGCGCCCGAGGTGTTCCGCGTGGAGGATGAGGTCGCGGTCGTGATCGGAACGGGCTCCGGGGAGCTGCTGATCGCCGCAGCGGAGGGTTGCCCGACGAGCGCGATCCGCATCGTCGAGCGCGAGACGAGGACGCAGCTCTACCCGTAGTGGGCTGCGCCGGTCAGCCCGGCAGAGGAGCGCCGGGCGGTGGTCGACCCCTGTGGGAGCCTGTCGCGGCACCGCGACCACCCCTGCAACGTCGCCGGCCGCCGGTGCACGCCCGGTATCCTTGCGGCTTCCGCCGTTCCGCGACGAGCATCGGGGCACGCATGGCGATGACGCCGCACGCAGCCGAGAACCAAGCCGCTCCCGGCGCTCCGCAAGACGGTGCCCACGAGATCATCCGCACCGTCGAGCTGACGAAGGTGTACGCGGGCACCGATTTCGCGGCCGTCGATCATCTCAACCTGAGCATCCAGGCCGGCGAGGTCTTCGGCCTGCTCGGCCCCAACGGCGCCGGCAAGACCACCACCGCCGGAATGCTGACGACGCGGGTGGTGCCAACCTCGGGATCCGCCTACGTCGGGGCGATCGACGTCGTTGCGCACCCCACGCTCGCCAAGCAGCTGATCGGCATCGTCTCGCAGCAGAACACGCTCGACCGCCAGCTGACGGTGCGCGAGAACCTCTACTTCCACGGCCGCCTGTTCGGCATCACCGCGCACGAATCCGGGCAGATCGCCGATCGGCTGCTGGAGCAGTTCCAGCTCTCGCGCTGGGCGAAGGCCTCGGTCTACGCGCTTTCGGGCGGGATGGCCCAGCGACTGATGGTGGCCCGCGCGATCTTCCATCGACCGGCGGTGCTGTTCCTGGACGAGCCGACCGCGGGACTTGACCCGCAGAGCCGCCTCGCGCTTTGGGAGATCCTCGGCGAGCTCAATCGCGACGGCCAGACGATCATGCTGACGACGCACTACATGGAGGAGGCCGACCAGCTGTGCGGCCGCGTCGCGATCATGGACCACGGCAGGATCCTCGCGCTCGACACGCCGCAGGCGCTCAAGCAATCGGTCGGAGTGGACACGATCGTCACGCTGAAAACCCGGGGCGACGGCGCGGCGCTGGCCGCTGCGGTGTCCGCGGAGCTGCCGTTCGTGACGCGAACCCGTGAGATCGAGGGCGGCGTCGAGCTCCACGTGCGCGATGCCGACCGGCTCGTACCGAGCGTCGTGAACGCGGCCGAGAGCGCCGGGTACGAGATCGTCGACCTGGCGGTGGCGGAACCGAGCCTCGAAACCGTCTTCATCAACCTCACCGGCAAGGACCTGCGCGAGTGAGCACCGAGCCGATCGCCGCGACCGAGCCGCCGGTCTCGCACCGGATTCTCGCCACGCCGGCGCGCAGTGCCGCGGCAGCCAGCCGCGTCGCGTTGCGCGCGCTGATCGTGCGCGACCTCGTCGTGCTGCGCAAGCACTCTGTGGAGTTCGTGATCCGCACCGTGATCCAGCCGTTCCTCCTGGTGTTCGTCTTCCTCTACGTCTTTCCGAGCATCGGCCAGGGCGTCGGCGCCGGGCACGGAGCGGTCGCGGAGTCGCGCTTCGCGACGGTGCTCGTCCCGGGCGTCGTTGGGATCTCGATCATGTTCCAGGGCATCCAGGCGGTCGCGCTGGCGCTCGCGACCGAGTTCGGCTACACCCGCGAGATCGAGGATCGCGTGCAGGCCCCGTGTCCGATCTGGCTCGTGGCGCTCTCGAAGGTGCTTTCCGGCGCGGCGCAGGGGCTGCTCGCCGCGTTGATCGTCTTCCCGATCGCGGCGGTCGTGCACGCCCCGGGGGTGCACGCTCACCTCGCGGCGCACTGGGCGATCGTGGTCACGGTGATCCCGCTCGCATGCGTGATGATGACCTCACTGGGACTGCTGCTCGGAACGGCGTTCGAGCCGCGCAACATCGGTCTGATGTTCGGGTTCGTGGTGCTGCCGATCACCTTCCTGGGCGGCACCTATTACCAGTGGAACCGCCTGTCCCCGCTCACCGTGGGCGGGATCCACTGGCTGCAGATCATCGTCCTCTTCAACCCGCTGATCTACGTCAACGAGGGCCTGCGCGCCGGGCTCACGTCGAACGGGCAGAACATGCACCTCTACGTCATCTACCCGGCACTGATCGGCTTCTGCGCGCTGTTTCTCACGCTCGGGCTGCGCAACTTCCGCAAACGCGTGCTGAGCTGAGTTGGCGGCGGCGCGCCCGTGCGCGAGTGGAGTGCGCGCGTGCGTGTGCGCGAGTGCGAGTGCGAGTGGGCGAGTGCGCGTGTGCGCGACGCCCCGGGGCGGCGGTCATCCGCTCGGCGCCACCGCGGCGCCGGACAGTGTTCGAGCGCGTCCCGCGCCCGCGCCACAGAGCGCCTGCGGCACGAGGATCGCCATCAGCACGATCAGGGAGACGGTCCACGAGCCGCTCGCGTCATGCAGCGCGCCGATCACGAGCGGCCCGGCCGCGGCGAGCAGGTAGCCGCCGCACTGCACGTGCGTCGACAGGCCCGCGGTCAGCCGTGCGGAGCCGCTGCGCAGCACGATCATCGTCAGCGCGAGCGGGAAGCACGCTCCCTGGCCGAAGCCGATCAGGACTGCCCACAGCGCCGGAACGCCGGCGGGGGCCAGCAGGAGACCGCCGTAACCCACCAAGGTGATCGCGGTGAGGGCCACGGCGAGTCGACCCTGATCGCGAAGGCGCGTGGCCAGTGACGGAACCGCCAGCGCTGCCGGCACCGCCATGATCCCGCTCAGCCCGAGCAGCAAGCCCGCGTTGGTGCTGTCGATGCCATGGGCTTCGAAGATGCTCGGCAGCCAGGCGACGGTGGCGTAGAAACCCCACGACTGCGCTGCGAAGAAGAGCGTCAGCTGCCACGTCAGCCGGTGGCGGGTGACGTCGCGCATCCGCGCGTGGCCGCCGTCCTCCGGCGCTGGCGCCGGCGCCGGCGCCGGCACGCCGCTGCGAAGCTGTGGCAGCCACACGACCAGCGCCACGATCGCCGGCGCCGACCAGATCGCCAGCCCGCCGCGCCAGCCGCGGCCGATCACATGCGCAAGTGGAACCGTCACGGCGGCCGCCACGGCGGCCGTGGCGACGAGCGCCGTCGTGTAGAGGGCGCTCACCGTGCCGACACGCGAGGCGAAGCTGCGCCGGACCACGACCGGGAGCAGCACGTTCCCGCACGCGGCACCCGCCGCAGCGAGCGTCGTGCCGGCGAACAGCAGCACCACGCCGCCGCTGACCCGGGCCAGCAGGCCCGCGATCACGGCGCAGAGGATCAGCGCCACCGTCCGAGCAATGCCGAGCCGGCGCTGTAGCGGCGCGGCGAGGGGGGCGATTGCGCCAAAGCAGAGCACCGGGATCGTCAACAGCAGGCCGGCAGCGGCACCGGACAACCGCAGTCCTGCGTCGATCTGGTGAATCACCGGGCCGACGCTCGTCGCCAGCGGGCGCATGTTCGCCGCCATCAGCACGACGCCGACGAGCAAGAGCGGGGAGGGAGCGGCCGTGGTCCGCGCGGGGATCCCGGGGGGGAGCGGCCCCGGCGGCGCGGACGCCGTCGCTCGCCTCGTGGGCCGCGCCGGCAAGTCCGTCACGCGCCCATCATAGAACGCCCGGGGGGCGGCTTTCGCCCGCGCCCGCGCGGCGCCGAAGCGACGGCGACCCGCGCATGGAGGAATATTCCCCTCTGTCATGCCGAAGCGCTCGCTCTCGCCGCTCGTCCTGCGCGCCCCGCGCCCGTCGCTCGCCGTTGGGGTGGCCGTCGCGCTGGCGGCGATCGTGGTTGAGACGCTTGCGGTCTATCCGCTTGCGCATATCGCGCCGGTCGTCTCGCTTGGCGTCGTCTACCTGATCGGTGTCGTGGTCGTGTCGACCTACTGGGGGATCCAGCTCGGTTTTGCCACCGCCCTGCTGAGCGCGTTGGCCTACAACTACTTTCACCTCCCGCCGGTCGGGCGTCTCACGCTCGCCGACGACCGCAACTGGGTTGCGCTGGCGTCGTTCGTCGTCGTCGCTGCGGCGACCGGCCTGGTCGCGGATCTCGCGCGCGCCCGTGCCGAGGAAGCCGACCTGCGTCGCCGCGAGGCCGACCTGGCCACGGAGATCGCGCACACACTGCTGGCCGGCGCGGATCTCGACGACGCGCTCGCGACGACGGCGCAGAGACTCGCGGCGGCGATCGGCGCCTCCTCGGCGGCAATCGAGCGTGGCGTCGTCGACGGTGATGGGCGTCGCGCAACCTTCGCGCTGCGTGAGGGCGAGCAGGTCATCGGAACGCTCGCACTGCCGGTGGCCTTCGCGGCGACTGACCGTGAGCGGATCGTTGAGCGGATCGTCCCGGCTCTGCAGTCGGTGCTGGCGGCCGCGCTGCACCGCGCCGAGCTGCAGGCGGAGGTGATCGAGACCGCCTCGTTGCGACGCAACGACGAGATGAAGACAGCCCTGCTGCGCTCGGTCTCCCATGATCTGCGAACGCCGCTGACAGCGATCCTGAGCGCGGCGGCGGCGCTTGACCCCCAGCGCCCGGACGCCGAACAGGTTGCGGAGGTGCGTGAGGTCGTGTTGGAGGCGGCGACCAGGCTGGCGGGGCTCGTGGAGAAGCTGCTCGACCTCTCGCGACTGCAGTCGGGGGCGCCGCAGCAGCACGTCGGCGCGTACTCGCTCGACGAGGTGATCGGCGAGGCGGTCGAGCACGTCGCCGCCGATCGCAGGCTCGTACGCGTCTCACTGGATGACGACCTGCCGCTGCTCGAGGGCGATCCCGGCCAGCTCGAGCGCGCCTTCGCCAATCTGATCGAGAACGCGGTGCGCTACTCCGGCGACAAGCCCGTCTCGATTCGCGCGCGCACGGTTTCGGGCCGGGTGCGCATCCGGATCGTCGATCAGGGGCCGGGAATTCGCGCCGGCGAGCTCGAGCGCATCTTCCTGCCGTTCTACCGCTCGCCGGGCCAGCCGTCCTCACATCAGGGCGCGGGCCTCGGCCTGGCGATCGCGAAGGGCTTCATCGAGGTCAACGGCGGACGTCTCTCCGTCGAGTCCCTGCCCGGGCAGGGCACAAGCTTCATCATCGAGTTCCCACTCGGCACGCACGCGCGTGAGGGCGCGGCGGCCTGATGGCGGCAGAGCGGATCCTGGTCTGCGACGACGATCCGCAGATCCTGCGCGCGCTGCGCCTCGTGCTCCGCGGGGCGGGCTACGAGGTGCTGACCAGCGCCACGGCGGAGGAGGCGCTGGACCGCGCCGCGGTCGGCGGCCCGCACGCCGCGATCATCGACCTGATGCTGCCGGACCGCCCTGGGATCGAGGTCTGCAGGGAGCTGCGTGGTTGGAGCGAGCTGCCGATCATCGTGCTGTCGGCCGTGACCGACGAGCAGGCGAAGATCGAGGCGCTGCAGAGCGGCGCCGATGACTACGTGACCAAGCCGTTCGCGCCGGGGGAGCTGGTCGCTCGGGTGCAGGCCGTGCTGCGCCGGGCCGGCCGCGCCGCGGTCGAGCCCACGATCGAGGCCGACGGCCTGGTGATCGACATCGCCGCCCACGCGGTCACGTTGGACGGTCGGGAGGTCCACTTGACGCCGCTCGAGTTCGCGCTGTTGCGGGCTCTCGCCGTCAATCGCGGCCTGCTGATGACGCACCGCAAGCTGTTGACCGAGGTCTGGGGGCCGGAGTACGCCGATGCGACGCCCCTGCTGCGCACGCACATCGCGAACCTTCGCCGCAAGCTGGCGAGCGGAGCGGAGCGGCCGCGCTACATTCGTACCGACTCGGGGATCGGCTACCGCTTCAGCGCCTGACGCAGACGGCGCCCGCCGGCGCCGCGGCTACCAGGTTCCGCCCGAGGCGCCGCCGACGCAGCCACCGTCGATCACGCCGGAGGCGACCGCGACGCCGCCCGGCCCCAGGCAGGTGCGCGTGAGCGCCCCGTTTGCCGTGCGGCTGATCTGATACTCGTCCCCGCTCGTCGCCTGTGTGGTCAGCGTGTAGGTGTTGGCGGTGGTGGACACCGACAGCAGGAACGCGTTGTTGAACCCTGCGGTTGTCTGGATCGTGGCCTCGTAGCTCGCGAGCGCCGAGGGAGTGTTGCAGCTGGTGTAGACCGCGCCATGGTCGATGGCGCAGGTCTCCAGGGCAACCTGGGCTGTATGCGCGAGCTCCTTGGCGCCGGCATCGCTCGCCTTGCCCTTCTGGTTGAGGAACGACGGGATCGCGATCGCGGCGAGGATCGCGATGATCAAAATCACGACGAGCAGCTCGATCAGCGAGAATCCACTCTCATCCGCGGGCCTCGGACGCGGCGGCGACGGCACCATGAGGCTGGTATCGGTATATCCGGACGGCGCCTGAAGCGCCTCGCGGCTTCGGTGGACGTTCCTCCGACTAGCGCTTGACTACCTGCCGGCGCCCGCGGCGCCGGGGCCGCAGCGAGTCGAGGTCGACCTGCGTGCCCGGGCGGATCACGATGATCTCGCCGGGCACGTTCTCCAGCAGCCAGCTGATCTCGTCTGGCAAAAGGCCGGTCGTGCCGCTGTCCGCGGCGGTCACGACCGTCGTGTCGAAGTTTTCGTGCTCGACGAGCTCGCGGATCGCGTGGCGATAGCTGCGCCCGCGCTCGATCCGCGAATCGACCGCGACGCCTGAGCGGACGGCGCGCTGCTCGATCGCTTCGAGCAGCGGCAGGGCGCTGTCGCACTGCACGGGTAGCGCCGCGTCGAGCGGCAGGTGCATCGGGACTCGGGCGAGGTAAACCGGCACGAGTGTCGCGTCGTCGATCTGCGCGATCCTCAGGGCCGCGTCCAGGCCGCGTTGCGACAGCTCGGTGCCGAGGAACGGGAAGAGGATCCGGCCGGCCGCGTTGGCGCGCGGTGTGACGCCGTGGCGGCGGCGTTCGCGCAGCGCCACGGCGCCGAGCGCGACGACGGCCACGGCGAGGATCACAACGAGCACGGTCATGTTTCTCCGTTCGGTCGCTGCGTCCGGTCGGCGACGATGCGCAGGTCGACACCGGGCAGGGCGCGCAGGATCTGAAAGAGCAGCGAGGGCTGTGTGAGGCGCTGCCAGCCGCTGCGCGGCGGCGGCGTCCCCATCAGGATGTAGGTCGTCCCGCGCTCCTGGGCGACGCGCGTGATCACGTCGATCATCACGTCGCCCTCCTCCACGAGCACGTGCGCGCCGAGCACGGACGCGAGCCGGCGCACCGCCGCCAGCTCGGCGCTCCCCTCCTGGCGCATGAGCCGGCCCGGTTTGACGATCCAGAGCAGGTCGAGCTCCGCGCCGAGCCGCTGCGCGGAGCGCCAGGCGCGACGCACCACGCGCTGAGACTGTGGCGAAAGCGTGATCAGCGCCAGCAGCCGCTCGCCGACGGCCTGCGGCGCGGCGGTGCGAGCGAGCCGATCCTCGCGTCCGGTCGCGCTGGGAACCAGCCGCTTGGCCTCGACCTCCTGCGCGACCTGGCGCAGGGCGACCTCGCGCAGCGCCGAGAGGTTCTCGATCCGGAAGAAGTTGCTGAGCGCCGTCTCGATGCGATCGGCGCGGTAGATCTTGCCGGCGCGCAGACGCTCGATCAGCGCCTCGGGGGGAATGTCGACGAGCACGAGCTCATCGGCCTGGGCCAGCACGGAGTCGGGGATCGTCTCGCGCACGCGCGTGGAGGTCAGCTCGGCGACCTGGTCGTTGAGGCTCTCCAGGTGCTGGACGTTGACCGTCGAGAAGACGTCGATGCCGGCTTCGAGCACGCTCTGCACGTCCTCCCAGCGCTTCGCGTGCTCGACGCCCGAGGCGTTGGTGTGAGCCAGCTCGTCGATCAGGCAGAGCTCCGGTGAGCGCGCCAGGATCGCCGGCAGGTCCATTTCCTCGACCGGTGTGTCGCGGTAGGTGATCCGACGCCGCGGAATGATCTCGAGGTCGCGGGCGAGGTCCTCGGTCTCGCGGCGGCCGTGCGCCTCGAGGTAGCCGATCACCACGTCGCGGCCGTTCTCCGCCTCGCTGTAGCCCTCCTGCAGCATGCGGTACGTCTTGCCGACGCCGGCAGCCATGCCGAGAAAGACGCGGTGCGATCCTCGGCGGGTTGCGACGCTCACTGCTTCGCGGCCGCTAGCCGCCGAGGAGGTTGTGGACGACCAGGTCGATGAGCTTGATCCCGATGAATGGGGCGATGATCCCACCCAGGCCGTAGATCCACAGGTTTCGCCGCAGCAGCGCGCTCGCACCGATTGGGCGGTAGCGCACGCCGCGCAGCGAGAGGGGGATCAGCAGGGGGATCACGATCGCGTTGAAGATGATCGCCGACAGGATCGCGGAGTTGGGTGTGCCGAGCGACATGATGTTGAGCACGTGCAACGGACCCTTGACGGTGCCGGCGGCGTAGGTGGAGATGAAGATCGCCGGCAGGATCGCGAAGTACTTGGCGACGTCGTTGGCGATCGAGAAGGTGGTGAGCGCGCCGCGCGTGATCAGCAGCTGCTTGCCGACCTCGACGATTTCGATCAGCTTCGTCGGGTTGGAATCGAGGTCGACCATGTTGCCGGCCTCGCGGGCGGCCTGGGTGCCGGTGTTCATCGCCACGCCGACGTCGGCCTGTGCCAGGGCGGGCGCGTCGTTGGTCCCGTCTCCGGTCATCGCCACCAGGCGACCGGTGGCCTGCTGCTCCTTGATCAGCGCGAGCTTGGCCTCCGGGGTGGCCTCGGCGAGGAAGTCGTCGACGCCTGACTCCTCGGCGATCTTGGCGGCGGTCAGGCGGTTGTCGCCGGTCACCATGACGGTGCGGATGCCCATCGCACGCAGCTGGTCGAAGCGCTCCCTCATACCCTCCTTGATCGTGTCCTTGAGGTAGACGACGCCGAGCACCTGGCTGTCGCGGGCGACGGCCAGCGGCGTTCCGCCCTCGCGGCCGATGCGGTCGAGTTGGGCCTGGAGCTCCGGTGGCGCCTCGCCGCCCTCCTTGCGGGCGAACTCGATCACGGCGTCCCCGGCGCCCTTGCGCAGCTGCTGGCCGTGCCAGTCGACGCCGCTCATCCGCGTCTGTGCGGTGAAGGGCACGAAGGTCACGTCGTTGCCGGTCATGTCGTGCTCGCGGATGCCGTACTGCTTGGCGAGCACCACGATCGAGCGGCCCTCGGGCGTCTCGTCGGCGAGCGAGGCCAGCTGTGCGACCTCGGCCAGCTCTGCCTCGGTGACGCCCGGCATCGGGATGAACTCCGACGCTTGGCGGTTGCCGAGCGTGATCGTTCCAGTCTTGTCGAGCAGCAGCACGTCGATGTCGCCGGAGGCCTCGACGGCACGGCCCGAGAGGGCGAGCACGTTGCGGCGGACCAGGCGGTCCATGCCGGCGATCCCGATCGCCGACAGCAGCGCGCCGATCGTCGTGGGGATCAGCGCGACCAGCAAGGCGATCAGCGTAGTTTCGGAGATTGGGGTGTGCGCGAACAGCCCGAACGGGCGCAGCGTCGCGACGACGATCATGAAGATCAGGGTGAGGCCGGCGAGCAGGATGTTGAGCGCGATCTCGTTCGGCGTCTTGCGGCGCTCGGCGCCCTCGACGAGCGCAATCATGCGGTCGAGGAACGACTTGCCGGGCTCCTGTGTGATCTCGACGAGGATCCGGTCCGAGGTCACCCGCGTGCCGCCGGTGACGGCGCTGCGATCGCCGCCGGACTCGCGGATCACGGGTGCGGACTCGCCGGTGATCGCCGACTCGTCGACCGTCGCGATGCCCTCGATCACGGTGCCGTCGCCAGGGATCACCTCGCCGGCGAGGACGACGACGATGTCGCCGCGTGAAAGCTCCGCCGCTGGACGGGTGCTGCCGTCCTGCATGGTCGCGATCGTTTCCTTGCGCATCGAGCGCAGGGTGTCGGCCTGGGCGCGCCCGCGACCCTCCGCGAAGGCCTCGGCCATGTTCGCGAAGACCACCGTCAGCCACAGCCAGATCGAGATCGCGAAGGTGAACCAGGACGGCTCGTAGCCGCCGAGCGACTTGCCGCCGCCGAGCTGGATGAACCACGTGATCGTCGTGATCACGGCGCCGATTTCGACGACGAACATCACCGGGTTGCGGATCTGCACGCGGGGGTCGAGCTTCTTCAGGCTGTCGAGCAGCGCGCGCACGACGATGTCGCGCCGGAAGAGCGAGATAGCGCGCCGCTCGGAGGTTGCAGGCTGCGTCGACATCTGTTTACTTGCTCCCTGAGAGGCGGTCGAGGGCGAGGTTGAGTTCCAGCACGTCCACGCCTGGCTCGCCAAGGAAGCCGAGGCTGCGAGCGGTGGTGTAGGTGGCGACCAAGCGCTCGACGGTGCTCAGCGGCAGGCCGCGGACCGCGGCAATGCGGTACGCCTGGATCTTCGCGTTGGCGACGGAGATGTCGGGATCGATACCCGACGCCGAGCTGTCGGCAGCATCGACGGGGACCTGTGCGGCGCTTGTCACGGCCGGGTCGTAGGGCTTCTTGTTCGGCCCGATGTTGAGCGCGAGGTAGCTCTGGATGTTGCCGGCGATCTCGAGCTCTGTCGCCTTGTTGTTGGGGCCGAGGTTCGAGAACGTCGAACCTGCCGCGTTGTCGGCCGGCAGCGTCGCGGATGGGCGTGTCTGGAAGTAGCGCGGGTCGGGCTGGGTCTGGGGGGCTCCCTTGACGACGAGTTGCTTGCCGTTCTTGCCGAGGATCGGCTCGTAGAACTGCTGACCGATCAGCGCCGAGCCGACGACGACGCCGTTTCGCTTGATCAGCGAGCCGTTTGCCTTGCCGGGGAAGATCCCCTGGGCCAGGCCGGTCATCAACAGCGGGTAGGCCAGGCCGAGCACGATGGTGAGGACCACCATCGAGAGGAAGCCGTTGCGAAGTTCGCGACCCATCAGCCGTAGAGGTGTCCGGTCAGGGCCTGAACGATCGGGCCGAGCAGGAGGGCTGGGAAGAAGGTGAGCGCGCCAACCAGGATGATCACGCCGATCAGCAGCACGACGAAGGTCCCGTTGTCGGTTCGCATCGTGCCGAGCCCGGCGGGGCTCACGCGCTTGCCCGCGAGCGTGCCGGCGATCGCGAGCGCGAAGACGATCGGCGCGTAGCGCGCGAACATCGCGGTGAAGCCGCCGAGCAGGTCCGCGAAGAGGTATCCGTGCGAGCCCGCGTTGCCGGCGTTGGGCTGGAAGAAGCCGGTGTAGCCTGCGAACGCAGAGCCGTTGTTGTTGGCCTGAGACAGGTAGGCGTAGAAGGTCTCCGAGAACCCCTGTGGGCCGGGTTCGAAGATCGACGCTCGTCCGGCGGCGCTGGCGGTGGCGAGCGCCGTCGAGAAGAGCGCGGCCAGCGGCGTGATCAGGATCCCGATCGCGACCAGCTTGATCTCCTTCGCCTCGACCTTCTTCCCGAGATACTCAGGCGTGCGCCCGACCATCAGGCCGCCGATGAACACCGCGAGCAGGACGTACTCGAGCATCGAATAGAGGCCGGTGCCGACGCCGCCGAAGATCACCTCGCTGGCCGACAGGTTGGCGAAGGGGATTGCTCCACCCAGGCCGGTGTACGACTCGATCGAGCTGTTGACCGCGCCGCACGAGGTCACCGTCGTGACGACGTCGAAGAGCGCGGAGTTGGCGATGCCGAAGCGCTGCTCCTTGCCCTCCATGTTGCCGCCGGTGGAGTCAGAGATCACCTGCGTGTGCAGGCCCGCGGCGTGCTGCGCCGGGGACCCGTGTGCCTCGGCGGCGTAGGCCACCGTCACGCCTGCGAAGAAGAGCACGAACATCGTGCCGAAGATCGCCATCGCCTGGCGGCGTGAGCCGACCATACGCCCGTACATCCAGACCAGGCCGGCGGGGATCAGCAGCACGAGCCACATCTCGTAGAAGTTCGTGAAGCCGTTGGGGTTCTCGAACGGGTGCGCCGAGTTGACGTTGAAGAAGCCGCCGCCGTTGGTGCCCAGCTCCTTGATCACCTCTTGCGAGGCGACCGGGCCCATCGCGATCGTCTGGACGATGCCGCTGATGCCGTGCGCGGAGACGTAATGAGCGATGTTGTCCGGCACGCCCTGGGAGACGAGGATCAGCGCGCTGATGATCGAGATCGGCAGCAGCACGTAGAGGATCGTCTTGACGAGATCTGAGTAGAAGTTGCCGAGGCTCTTGCCGCTTCGGCCGATGATGCCGCGGACCAGCGCGACCGCGACGACGATCCCGACGGCCGCCGAGGCGAAGTTCTGCACCGTCAGCCCGAGCATCTGGCTGAAGTAGGTGAGCGTCGTCTCGCCGCCGTAGTACTGCCAGTTCGTGTTGGTCAGGAACGACGAGACCGTGTTGAACGTGACGTCCCACGGCGCGGCGTGGAAGGTGACCCCGCCATAGTTGTTCCACGGCTGGACGCTCGCCGTGCGCAGGATCACGTAGAGGATGATCCAGCCGGCGAGCGAGAAGATGATCAGGCTGCGCGCGTAGGCCTTCCAGTCCTGCTCGCGCTTGGGATCGACGAAGAAGCAGCGGTAGAGCAGGCGCTCGAAGCCGCCGAAGACCGGCGTGAGGAACACGCGCTCGCCCGTATAGACCTTGGCCATGTAGCGGCCGAGGAACGGGGAGGCGACGATCAGGGCCGCGCAGAAGACGAGGATCTGCAGCCAGCCGTTGACGGTCATCGCCTAAAACTTCTCCCCGCGCACCAGCGCGTACATCAGGTACAGGCAGATCAACACCGAGACGACCAGGCCAAAGAAGTCGGCGGCGCTCATGTGCGCCACGAAGTAGGCGAGCGTCGTCATACGCGGTCGGCTGCTTCGATCATCAGCAGGAGCACGCCGAAGGCGACGATCCCGAGGACGATCCCGAGGAGGTCGTTCACGTCACCGAGCGTAGGTTCGTCCGCGTGTAGGCCGCATCAAGATGTGCAGTGGCGGCATGTAGATTTCGTCAAGATCTCTAAAGTGGCCGAGATCCAGGAGATTCAGATCAGCGGCGGGACGATCCGACTCGGGCAGCTGCTGAAGCTCAGCGGCATCGCCGAATCCGGCGGCGACAGCAAGGCGCTGCTGCTGACCGAGGTCGTATGCGTGAACGGAGTCCCCGAGACGCGGCGCGGGCGCCAGCTGCACGACGGCGACCTCGTCGAGGCACGGGGGGAGGGCGCGCGGGTGGTGGCCCGATGAGGCGCGGCGCGGCCGTCGCGGTGGTGGTGGTTGTCGTGGCGACCCTCGGATTGGCCGCGCTCGCGGGCGCGGACCCGCCGACCGGGACGGTGGCGAGCTATCCGATTGCGACCGGGCCGACCGGGCCGACCGGATCGTCGGGACCGACCGAGGCCCCGGAGGGGATCGCCGCCGGCTCAGACGGGAACCTCTACTTCACGGAGGCGACAACGCCGAATGTCGACGGCGGGTTCATCGGCAGCGTCGGCACGACGGGCTCGGCGACCGGCACGATCACCGAGCCGGCCGGGGCGACCGGTTTGGAGGGCCCGGACACGATCGCGCCGGGCGTCCCCGGCACGATGTGGTTTACGGAACCCCGCAGGGACGGCGCGGTCGACGAGCTCAACGTCTCGACCGGGACGGTCACGCTGGCGCCTGTGCTGCCCCAGGACTTCCATGACCCGGGCGGCGTCGCCGTCGATTCGCAGGGCAACGTCTGGGCAACGGTCACCGGCGACTCAAGCTTCATAGCCGAACTTGCGGCTCCGTATGACGAAGACACCTGGCAGCAGTTCGATCTCGGCAGCGTTGACATTGACCCCGGTTCGATCGTGCTCGGACCCGACGGGAACATGTGGTTCACCGAGCAGGGCGCCGACGAGATCGGCACGATCACGACGGGAGCGTCACCGACGATCACCGCGTACCCGACCTCGGGTGCGCTTCCGCCTGGCCAGCTCGGCAACATCATCCTCGGCCCCGACGGCAACCTCTGGGTTGGCGTGGCCGCCGTCAACCAGGTGGACCAGGTCAACGCCGGCGTCGTCCTCGGCGGGAGCCAGTGGCTCGGAATGGCTGCGGCGGCGCTCAGGGAGCAGTCCGCCCTGGTGCGGATCACGCCGGCCGGCGTCGTTACCACGTTCCCCCTACCGACGGGTTCGAACCCCGGCGCGACCGCGAATCCCGACGTGCTAGCGGCCGGACCCGACGGCCGGCTCTGGATGCCCGACGTTCCCGGGACCGACGGCGGCCTCACCGCTTTCACGACGACCACCGGCGCCTTCGCCACATACCCTGGCGTCGTACCCACGCCGGACAGGGTCAGCTCGGTCGTCAGAGACCCCGGCGCCGCCGACTCCCTGTGGCTGACGGACCAGACCGCCAACACGGTCGACAACGTGCCGCTGACGCCACCCACGACCACCCCGCCGCCGACGACGACCACGAGCACGACGACGACGACGTCGTCGACCTCGACGGCGGCTCCACCGACGCTCACGGCCGTCCTCACGCCGGTCTCGGCGGTGACGACGGCCGGCTCGACGCTGTCGGGCACGATCTCGGAGCCCGCCGGCAGCCCGACCACGGCCGTCAGCTACGACTTCGAATACGGCACGAGCACCGCCTACGGATCGTCGACGACACCTGTCACGGTCAGCCTCACGCCGGCCGGCATCGCCGTGAGCGCGACGCTGACCGGCCTGACGCCGTACACGACGTACCACTACCGGCTGGTCGCGAGCGACTGCTCAGCCGCGAGCTGTCAGGCCGTGTCGGGCGATCAGAGCTTCACCACCGGCTCGACGCTGCAACCTCAGCTGAACACCAGCGTTGGCGCCACCACCACGGCGGGCAGCGTGCTGATCGAGCTGCCCGGGAAGCACCACTTCATCCGCCTTTCCGCGGGTCAGCTGATCCCGCTCGGCGCGACGATCAACACGCTCCACGGGACGGTGCTGATACAGAGCGCGACCGGTCCGGGAGAGCTGGCGAGCGGCCTCTTCTCGGGCGGCCTGTTCACCGTCACGCAGCGGCCCGGAACGACCGTCACGCTGCTGACGCTCGCGAGCTCCTTCAAGGCCTGTGTCGCGAAGCCGGTCGCGCACGCCGCGGTCGAGTTCTCGAAGAAGTCGAAGAAGCCCAAGAAGCCGAAGAAGTCGAAGAAGCCCAAGAAATCGAAGAAGGTTGTCAACCAGGTGTTCGGCAACGCCCACGGCCAGTTCTCCACGCGCGGGCACTACGCCACCGCCGCCGACGAGGGAACGAAATGGCGGACCGCGGACCGCTGCGACGGCACCCTGATCGCCGTGACCCTCGGCCGGGTGACGGTGACCGATCGTGTGCGCCATCGCACCTTCGTCCTGAGGGCGGGGCATCACTACCTCGCGGGGTCGCGCTGAGCCGCTCGACGGGTCGTTCGCACCGGCTACACTCGCTCACGTCGTGACCGCGTCACCGCGCAACGGGCACAGCGACACGGAACGGTCCCCGTCGGTTCGCTCGGGGGGTGAGGTGAAGGAGCGCCTGTCCGCCGAACGCACGGGCCGGGCGTTCCTCGTGCTGCGCGACGACGCCGAGCAGCAGCGGATCGTTGCACTCGACGGCGAGGCGAAGCCTCGGATAACCGTTGGACGAAGCGAGCGCGCCGACGTCGCGCTCTCGTGGGACGGCGAGGTCTCACGCCTGCATGCCGAGATCGAGTGCGCCGCGGGGGAGTGGATCGTGCTCGACGATGGCCTCTCGAGCAACGGCACCTTCGTGAACGGCCAGCGCATTTCGGGTCGCCGGCGCCTCGCCGACGGGGACGCGATCCGGGTCGGTGCGACGGTGATGCTCTTCCGCAACCCGCTCGCGGGGCCCGCGCCGACGGTGCGCGGATCTGTCGGTGTGACGTTCGAGCAGCTCAGCGACACGCAGCGTCGCGTGCTGGTGGCGCTCTGCCGCCCGTACGCGGGTTCGCTGCACCTCGCGTCGCCGGCCAGCAACCAGCAGATCAGCGAGGAGCTGTTCCTCAGCGTCGACACGGTGAAGGCGAACCTGCGCGCGATGTATCAGTTGTTCGGCGTGGCGCGCCTGCCACAGAACCAGAAACGCGCGCAGCTCGCCGAGCGAGCGATCACGTGGGGCCTGGTCGGTTCCGAGCGCTAGCGCGCGCGGCTGCGGCGGCGCCACGGCTTCGGCTGCCGGGGGCAATGCTCGGCGTGGCGCTGGTCGCCCTGCTCGCGGGCTACGGGACCTGGCACACCAGCTTCGGCAACAACCTCGAGTTGCAGACGATCGACGCGCGCATCAGCCTGCGCGGAACGCAGAAGCCCTACCCGGGCGTCGTGATCGTCGCGATCGACGTCAAGACGCTCGAGACCTCGCGGTTCGGCACCTTCCCGTTCAAACGCATCTACGACGCGGAGATGATCGACCGCCTGCGCAGGGACGGCGCGAGAACGATCGCCTACGACCTCATCTTCGACAGCGCCAGCGACTACCCGCAGTACGACCTCGACCTGTTGAAGGCCGCCGAGCGCGCGCACGGCCATCTTGTCCTCGCCGCGCAGGCCTCCGACATCAACGGCAACGGAACCACCAACGTGCTCGGCGGCGTCGCCAATCAGCGGCTCGCGGGCGTCAGCGTCGGCATGGCGCTGTTCGACGAGGACAGCGACGGCGCCGTGCGCCGCGTGCCGGAGCAGGTCGGGGGCGTGCCGAGCTTCGCGGTCGCGGCGGCCCGCGACGCCGGCTTGCCGGCGCGTGCGCTGCGCTCGGATTTCGACAACGGATTCCAGTGGATCGACTTCCCCGGGCCGGCCGGGACCGTGAGGTCCTACTCGTTCTCCGACGTGCTCTCAGCGGGCTTCAACCCCGCGCTGGTGCGTGGGCGGATCGTCGTCGTCGGCGCGACCGCGGGCGACCTGCAGGACACCCACACCGTCGACTACGGCCCCAACCTGCCGATGACCGGCCCGGAGCTCGAAGCTGACGCGATCTCCACGTTGATGACCGGCGCGGCCCTGCGCCCCGCGTCCGCAGCGGTCAACTGGCTGCTGGTGATCGTGGCGGCGCTGCTCTTGCCGGCGCTCGCACTGCGTCGTGTGCGCTGGCCGCTGCTCGTCTGGACGGGACTCGCCGCCGCCGCGGCGCTGCTTGTCGGGACCCAGCTCGCCTTTGACGGCGGAACGATCAACCTGCTGATCCCGGTGCTCGCGGCGCTGGTCGTCAGCGGCGCCGGCGCCGTGCTGATCCCGCTCGCCGTCGAGCGTCGCGAGCTCGCGCTGCTGCGCTACCGCTTCGCCCGCTTCGATCCGAGCGTCGTCGATGCGGTGCTCGCCGATCCGGGGATCGCGCTGCGGGTGCGCGCATTCGCGATCGGCCCCGAGTCGGTGATCGCCGGCTACCGCATCGTGTCGCTGATCGGCCGTGGCGGCATGGGGGTCGTCTATGAGGCGGTGCAGCTGACGCTCGACCGGCCGGTGGCGCTGAAGCTGATCGACCCCGCCCACGCCGATGACGAGGAGTTCCGTGCGCGCTTCGTGCGCGAGTCGCACGTGGCCGCGGCGCTCGAGCACCCGCACGTGATCCCGGTCTATGAGGCCCGTGAGGACGGAGGGCTGCTGTTCATCGCAATGCGCTTGGTGCGAGGGCCAAGCCTCGCCGAGCTCTTCACCGCGGAGGCGCCACTCGTGCCGGCGCGCGCCGTGCGACTGCTCTCCCAGGTCGCGAGCGCGCTGGGCGCGGCGCACGCTCGCGGTCTCGTGCACCGCGATGTCAAGCCCGCGAACATCCTGCTGCACGAGCGCGATCACGCTTACCTGACGGACTTCGGCGTAAGCCACGAGGTCGGCGACGAGGGCCTGACCGGCATCGGCGAGCGTCTCGGCACGGTCGACTACATGGCCCCGGAGCAATGCCGCGGCGAGCGCGTGGGACCCGCGGCCGACATCTACTCGCTCGGCTGCGTGCTCTACGAGGCGCTGACCGGCCGCCCGCCCTACCCGGCCGCGAGCGAGGCGGCACGTATCGCCGCACACCTGCACGATCCGCCGCCCAGCGCGAGTGAGCGTTGGCCGGCTGTCCCCGCAGCTCTGGACGCGGTGATCATCCGGGCGCTCGACAAGGAGGCGGGGGGCCGCTTCGCCTCGGCCGATGAGCTGGCGCTGGCCGCACGCCGGGCACTCGGCTTGGAGGAGGCCGAGGACGCGCGTCAGCCCGCGTCACGCCTGCCCGGCAGCGGCGAGCGCCCGACGATCGTGTCGGGCTGAGCGCGTGCCCGCACGTTCGCCAGGGAATACGCTGGCGCTCATGCGCCAACGCATCTGGATCGTGACCGTCGGCGTCTGCGGGCTCGCCGGCTTCATGCTCCTGACGATCCCGGGGAGTGGGGCGCAGGAGGTGATCGGCTGCGTCCTGCTCGGCTTCCTGCTGGTCGTCGTGATCGCCGTGGTGGTCGGGCGCCTCGGTCCCCAGAGTCAACCGGACCGCGAGCGCGAGGCGCGCGCGCGCGAAGAGTTCGACCGCACCGGGGAGTGGCCGGCCGATTAGTGGACCCAGGGACCGATCCCGCTGACGTGCTCGACGGTGATGCGTGAGACGATCCCCGCCGGCGGATCGGGCATCGGCGGGAAGGTCACATCCGGCCCGAGGTAGACGTGCGCGAGGCGCTGCAGCAATGCGGCCGCGCCGCCCTCCACCAGCCGCGCGCTGCCGCGGATCACGAGGTACTCCTGCAGGCCGATCGCGTTGACCGTGTCGGATTCGATCGACAGCGCGACGCGGGGGTCGCCGGCTATGTTGCGCAACTTGACCTGGTGGCGGTCGAGGTGCCCGGCAACGATTTCGTCGCCATCGAGGCCGACCCAGATGATGGCGACCCGCGGGCTCCCGTCGGGCGCTAGCGTCACCAGGTGCGCCAGTTTGGCCGACTGGATCAGCTCACGTGCGTCGCCGTTCAGCAAGGACATCGCCTCTCCTCATGGTGGGGTGCACAGCGACCGCCGGTCACGCTCACGGTAGCGTGTCTGCTGGCGATCGCCGCCGGCCGGCGATCCGCCGCCCCTGCCGTAGCCTGACGAGGAGCGCCGTGGCCCGAGCGATGATTGAGGTGGAGTCTGTCGTGAAGCGCTTCGGTTCGACGACGGCGCTCGGCGGCGTCGACCTGGTCGCGGAGGAGGGCCGGGTGCTGGCCCTGCTCGGCCCCAACGGCGCCGGCAAGACGACTCTGGTGCGTATCCTCACGACGCTGCTTCGGCCCGACAGCGGCAGCGCTCGTGTCGCGGGCTGCGACGTGGTCGGCGACGCCTCGGCGCTGCGGCACATGATCGGGCTCGCCGGCCAGTACGCCGCGGTCGACGAGCTGCTGACCGGACGCGAGAACCTCGAGCTCGTCGGGCTCTGGTACCACCTCGAGCGGCGCGAGTACCGCCGCCGCGCACAGGAGGTGCTGGAGCGCTTCGGCCTGCTCGACGCCGGCGATCGCCTGGTCAAGACCTACTCCGGGGGGATGCGCCGGCGCCTGGACATCGGCGCGAGCCTGATCGCCCGCCCGGCGGTGCTGTTTCTGGATGAGCCGACCACGGGCCTCGACCCGCGCACGCGCAACGACGTCTGGCTCTTCATCGAGGAGCTGGTCGCGACCGGCACGACAGTCCTGCTGACCACGCAGTACATGGACGAGGCCGAGCGTCTCGCGCACGAGATCGTCGTGATCGATGTGGGCAGCGTGATCGCCGCGGGAACAGCGGTACAGCTCAAAGCGCGCCTGGGCGGCGCGACACTTGAGGCCCGGGTGGCCGATCCTGGCGATCTCGGCCGCGCCGCAGCCCTGCTCGCAGAGGTCGGCAACTCTCACCCGCGGATCGATCCCGACCGCCAGCTCGTGAGCATCCCGGCAGGGCACGGCACGGCGCTGTTGCTCGCAGCCGGACGCCGGTTCGAGGAGGAGCGGATCGCGCTCGATGACATCGGCGTGCGTCGCCCGTCGCTCGACGACGTCTTCCTCTCGCTGACCGGCGCCGGTTCGGACCATGGCCCCCAGGAACCCGAGGCGGCGCGGTGACCGGCGCGGTCGTCGAAACTCCGGCCTCGCCGCCGATGCGCACGACGGCCCGGGACGCGGCGCGCGACACCGCCGGCGTCGCCAAGCGCAACCTCCTGCGCATCGTCCGCACGCCGCGCCTGCTGCTGATCGGATCGGTTCAGCCGGCGCTGCTGCTGGTCGTCTTTCGCTACGTGCTCGGCGGCGCAATCGTGATCCCGGGTGGCAGCTACGTCGACTACGTCGTGCCGGCGATCTTCATCGAGGCGGTCCTGATCGGCGGCATGACCACTTCGATCGGTCTCGCCGAGGATCTGAAGAGCGGCATCCTCGACCGCTTCCGCAGCCTGCCGATGGCGCGCTTCGCCGTGCTCGCGGGACGCACGATCGCCGATCTCAGTCGCAGCCTGCTGTCGCTCGCGATCATGGTTGGCCTGGGCCTGCTCGTCGGCTTCCAGTTCCACGCGGGCGCCGGCTCGATCATCGCCGGGATGGCGCTGATCGTGGCCTTCGGCTACGCCTTCTCCTGGGTGTATGCCGCGATCGGCCTCGCCACCAAGGACCCGGAAACCGCCCAGATCGCGGGCATCCTTCCGTTCTTCGTGCTGATGTTCGCGAGCAACGCGATCGTTCCGGTTGCGACCATGCCGAGCTGGCTGCAGGGGTTCGCCCGCAACCAGCCGCTCAGCGTGACGGTGACCGCCGTGCGCGGCCTGCTCGAGAACGGTCCCACGGGCCAGTCGGTCTGGCAGTCGCTCGCCTGGTCCGCCGGAATCCTGGTCGTGTTCTTCGCGATCTCGCTCCAGCTGTATCGCAACACGACGTCGTGATGCGCCGGCGCTACGGCCTTCGCACAGCGGCGCGCGCCGCTCGTGCCAGTGCCGAGGCCGCCGGCTCCGAGCTGTAGCCCAGCTCCGTGCGGGCGAGCGAGTCGTCGAAGCGCATCGGCCAGCGCGCGACGCGCACCTCATCGAGCACGAGCAGCTTGGGGTCGCGCCACAGGTGGGAGGCGATCCAGGCCGCGCCGTAGGCCGCGGACCAGGGCACCGCCACCGCCGGTGCACGCCGTCCGACGGCGTCGCAGATCGTGCCGAAGATCTCGCGCATCGAGAGGTTCTCGCCGCCGAGCAGGTAACGCTGGCCGGCGCGGCCGTGTTCGAAGGCGAGCAGATGTCCGCGGGCGATGTCCTCGACCGCGACGATGTTGAGCGCACTGCCGGCGAGGTAGGCGCGGGCGCGGCCGGCGGCGACGTCGGCCACCATCTTGCCGGTCGGCGTGGGCCGGTGGTCGCCGGGTCCGACGGGGGTCGTCGGGTTGACGACCACGACGTCCACGCCGCTCGCCGCAGCGTCGAGTGCCAGCCGCTCACCGGCGAGCTTGGTGCGCTTGTAGGGCACCCGCAGCTCCCATCGCGCGGGGGAGTCTGCCTCGGTTGCGGCGCGCCCGGAAACGGGCCCGCAGGTCGCGCACGAGGCGGTGTGGACGACCCGCATGCCGCGCGCCTGCTCGAGGATCAGCCGTGTGCCCTCGACATTGACGCGCTCCATCGCCTGCGCGTCGGCGCGCGCGTAGCTGTAGAGCGCCGCGAGATGAAAGACGGCGTCGCGGCCGGACAGCGCCCGTCGCAGCGCGTCGCGCTCGAGCAGGTCACCCTGCATGAACTCCGCCCCGCCGGCCAGGTCGACCGGCAGGCGGCGGTCGAACGCGCGCACGTCGGCGCCCGCCGCGACGAGCGCCGTCACGACATGGGAGCCGATGAACCCGGCCGCGCCGGTGACGAGTGCCTTCACCGGCGCAGCGCGCGCGCGCTGCCGCGCGCCAGGTCCCAGCCGAGCCGGCCGACCGCGCCGCCCATGCGGTCTGCCCGGGCGACGACGTCCTCGAGCGCGGCGGCGAAGCGGCGGATCTCGGCCTCGTCGACGACGAGCGCGGGGAGCGCCTTGACGACGTTCATCCGGTGTCCTGCGACCTGGCAGAAGATTTGGTGGCGCTGAAACAGGGGGACGACGATCAGCTGGGCAGCCAGTCCCGTCTGGGCGCGCTCGACGAGGTTCCAGACGGCCCGCCGGCGCCGGCGCTCGGGTGTGCCCAGCTCGATTGCCCACATCAGGCCAAGGCCCCGCACGTCGCGGACGATCTCGTAGCGCTCGACGAGCGGCCGGGTCAGTTCGAGCAGCAGCTCGCCGAGCGACGCCGCACGGGCGACGAGACTCTCGCGCTCGATCACCGCCAGGGTGGCGATCCCGGCGGCGGCGGCCATGTCGTTGCCGCCGAAGGTGGAGCCATGGCGTACGCTGCGCTCCATCCCGTCGAACACGCGCGCGCGCACCTCGGCGGAGACGAGCACGCCGCCGATCGGCACGAATCCGCCCGAGAGCGCCTTCGCGACGCAGATCATGTCGGGGTCGAGTCCCCAATGCTCGAGCGCGAAGAACCGCCCGGTGCGGCCGAGGCCGGTCTGCACCTCGTCGCAGACGAACAGCGTGCCGTGTTCGCGGCAGGCCTCCTGCGCCGCGGCGAGGTAGCCGTCGGGCGGGAGGTTGACCCCCTTGCCCTGCACCGGCTCGATGATGAAGGCGGCGACATCGCCGGCGGCGAGCTCGCGCCCGAGCGAGCCCAGATCGCCGAACGGGACGCTGTGACAGCCGGGCAGCAGCGGTCCGAAGCCGTCGCGGAACTGCTCGTCGCCGTTCAGCGAGAGCGCGCCGAGCGTCAGGCCGTGGAAGGCATGGCTGGCGTGGAGGATGCGCGGCCGGCCGGTTGCCGCCCGCGCGAGCTTGATCGCGGCCTCGACCGCCTCGGTCCCGGTGTTGGCGGTCACCATCGCCGCGATCCGCGCCGGCGCGCGAGCAACCAGCTGCTCCGCCAGCACGCCGGGAAGCACGCTCACGCCGAGCTGGGGGAGGTTCGCGCTGCGCGCGTCGAGGAGCTCGCACAGAGCGGCGACGACGTCGGGATGGTTTCGCCCGACCGCGAAGGTTCCGTAACCGCACAGCAGGTCGAGGTAGCGCGTTCCGTAGGCGTCGATCAGGTACGCGCCCTCGCCGCGAGTCCAGGT
>Ga0181535_10000791_pt1 | contig 44747 bp, 23 predicted proteins | sample PEATcosm2014_Bin_44_FD_119774 | JGI IMG/M metagenome (GOLD analysis project Ga0181535, IMG submission 119774) | Peatland microbial communities from MTU Mesocosm Facility, Houghton, MI, USA - PEATcosm2014_Bin17_30_metaG | ecosystem: Environmental > Terrestrial > Soil > Wetlands > Peat | place... | reverse complement strand
ACGCAACTTGATCATCGAGCGGGTGCGAGCCGGCATGCGGCGAGCCAAGCTCGAGGGACGGCAGATCGGTCGACGGCCGCTGGAGCTGGACCACGCCGCGATCCGAAGTGACCGCGGTCAGGGCCAGAGCATCCGTCAGATCGCGAAGTGCCGTCGCATCTCGACAGCCACCGTGCAGCGTGTGCTCCGCGGCCAGCCCGTTCAGGAACTCGACAGACCGGCCTGAACCACTTCCACGCCACCCGTGACAAAAGGGGTCAAAAAACGCCCCTCGTAAACCCAACAGTATCAACGGCCGGATCTCACCGATCCGGCCGTGTCAAAACCTATACCTTGTGGTACACCGGAAATCGACGTTTCACGGGGGATCGTAAGTGAAGGTTTATCCACCAGCAGTATCTCTCAGAACCAGCGGATTTACCCAGCAAGCCGGTGGCCTTTCACGGGTTCATGGCGCCACTTTTGGTACTGCTGGTTAAACACCAGGGCTGGCAATTCTGCAGGGGTCGGAGCGATTGCGTCTGCAAGAAGGTACTCCTCAGTAGATCCATAGCCCCACCCAGCTGCAAGGCACGGGATGCCGTTCGACCGGGCAGCGTGAACATCGTGAATCCTGTCACCTATCATCATTGCATCACTCTTCTCAATCAGATTCTCGCGCAGAACTGCAGCGAGCAACTCCGCCTTCCCGTGGTCGTGATATTCCGGTCTGTCCCCGTAGATGCCAGTGAACATACCTCCCAACCCGAAGTGTTCCAGAATCCGGACAGCAAATCGCTGTTGCTTCGAAGTGCAGACGAAGAGAAGAAATCGACTCTGATGAAGTTTGTTCAACATCTCTCGCACGCCGTCAAAGACGGAGTTGTTGCACCACCCCTCAAGGTCGTAACAGGCGCGATAGTCGCGCGCCAGCTTGGCACGGTCTTCATCACTGGCGTCCGGCAGAAGTTCCACAGCCCAATCTTCTACGGGCGGTCCGACAAACCGGTCAAGCGGCCCGGCAGGGTCCAGGCTCCAGGCATCGAGAACCTTGCGCAAGCAGCCGACAATACCAGGTTTAGAGTCTGTTAGGGTTCCATCGAGATCAAAGATGAGTGCTGGGAGCCGCTTAGGAGCCAATTCCAGGTTTGGGCGCGGATCTCCTTGATCCGACGGTTGTGGATCCGTTTCGATTTGCATGATATCGATGCTCTCCATGGGACGTTTTCGGCCAGCCTACACATCGCATAGGTCGACAGCCTGGCGCAGGCTCGTCCGGGGATCGCCGATGGGCACAAACTCATGTGCGACATAATCTTTGAAGTCCAGGGCCGCAATGGCCCGCATCACACCGTCCCACTGCACTTCCTGCTGGTCGTTCAACTCGTGCCTACCCGGCACGCCGCCGGTATGAAAGTGGCCGATCCAGCGGATGTTGTCGCGGATGGTCTGGATCAGATCGCCTTCCATGATCTGCATGTGGTAGATGTCGTACAGAAGTTTTACTTGCGGAGAATTGACCTGCTCCATGACTCCGACACCCCACGCAGTGTGATCTGCCATATAGTCATGGTGATCCTTCCGGCTGTTCAGCAACTCCAGGTTGATCGTGACACCGTTGTCTTCAGCGATCCTTTTGAGGCGATTGAGGCCAATCACTGTATTGCGCGCACCTTCGTCGTCCGGCATGCCCTTTCTATTCCCGGAGAAGGTGATCACATTGGGGACGCCCAATTTCGCCGCAAGCGGTATGTTCTTACGGAACGCTGCCTCAATGGCTGCATGGCTTTCCACGCGGTTCAACGCGTCGGAGATCTCGCCGCCCCCAGCGTAGCCCAACGTGCAGATCAACCCATGTTCTTGAGGAACGCCCCACTCCTCGGGTTGCAGAAGGTCTATGCCCTTTAGACCGATACTTGCCGCAAAGACACAAAGTTCGTCCAGCGGAATCGCCTGGTAGCACCAGCGGCAAACGGACTGCCGTATTCTCCCTTTGCGGGCGACTGTGCTGGATGAGCCGGCGGACTGAAGCTCCGCGCGTCCAATGCCGGGCGCAATGGCAAGCGCCATGCCCCCCTTGATCAATTCACGGCGCAATACTCCGCGTGCGTCCATCGTCCCCTCCCCCTATTGGCTAAACCACAGTACTACTTGAAGAACCTGACAACGCGATCACCAAGGCCGCCTGGTTTCCACTTGGCGCCCTTCTTTATCAATTCTGATCGTTTCTGATTGCCCTCCGGGCTCTGTTACGCCGCGTCATTTTCCAGTTTTCCCTCACCGAATCTTTGATTCGTGATCAGCGGCTTGGCCCAAAGCGAAACTGCGAAAACCCAGCCGAATGTTGCATACAGCAGGCACATGCCTGCGCGCAGGCCGAACGAGTCGGCTATCCGGCCCGTGATCAACGGCAGAATTGCCCCTCCCATGATTCCAGAGCACAAGATTCCAGCCAGCGCACCTTGGTACTCCAGAACCGAATTCAATGCGAGAGAGATAACGATCGGCCACATTACAGACGCAAACAATCCAATGCAAGGGAATGCAAACCTGGAAATTGAAGCGGGGCTGAATAGCGCGAAGGAAAGGCATGTCAGCGCGCCAATGCCAAAAGCCCCCAGCACGCGGCGGCTATCAAATAATTTCAGCAGGATCATGCCTACAAAGCAGCCTGCGGTTAATAATCCCCAGAACCAGGCGACTGCCAACGCTCCCGTGGTCTGAGGATCAAAGCCGTGGTACTTCCAGAGGAATTCAGACATCCAGTTAGCCGTGCCTTGTTCTGAACCAACGTAAAAGAACACACTGAAGAAGTAGAGCCACACCATCGGTCTACGCAGCAGAATACGATACATTCCAGCGGTACCCGCGGCTTCATCCTCCTTCCGCTTCACTTCAGGAAAGCGCGTAAACACGAGGGCCAGTATGATGGCGGCGATCACTGCCGCAAAGATCCAGTACATAGAAACCCAACGCATTCTTTCCGGCACGATCGCGGCCAATGTTGACAGAAAGATATTCTTCTGGGGTCCCTTCTCCAGATTGAGAACAATGTAGGAATAAATCTGGGGGCTTAGAAAAGAGGCAATGCCAAAGATCAGTTGCGCGAATGCAGAGTTGAAGGCGAAGTGCTCTTCGCCGCCGGCCACACGCAGGAGCGGGTTGATGGCCACCTGCAGCGCAGCCATGCTGCTGCCAATCAGGAAGAGCGAGAACATTGCGATAGGGAAAATGTGCAACCAAGCGAAAAGAAGGGATGCCGCCAGCGCGACAGAGAACATTCCCAGGATGACTCGCTTTTCCCCCCAACGTTCAACTAGGAATCCTGCGGGAATGGAGAACACTCCGTAGGCGATGAAGAAGAAAAAAGGAAGCAACGCCGCACTGAAGAGGCTCAGATGAAAGCTTTGAATGATATCTGGGACAATTGGCCCAAGAATATTGGTCACAAACGACATGACAAAAAAGATCGCGAAGACAATCGTTACCAGGTACCTGCTGCGCTTCATTGGCTAGCTACCTCGTCCTCTCGCTATTCTTCGGTTGTGACCTTTGTGGCACGGATGAAACGTCCCGCTTCGAATCCGGCGCCCGCGGCAAGCGCCAGCGTCAGCATCTGAATTGGCAGAATCTCTGCAATCGGCAGCAGGCGGCCCAACAGGTCCGGTATTCTCAATGCCTCCAGGCGCGCGGAGGGTCCAATCAGCTCAGCCCTTCCATTGCTATCACATATTTCGCGGGCCAGTTTGTTGTTCAGCAGACGTGCGGTGGATTCTCCTTCCAGAACCAATACCATCCTCTGCGGCCCGATCATCTCCATCGGACCATGACGGAACGCTGCGCTGCTCATAGCTTCGGCGGGCCAACGCGTCGACTCTTTTGTGATGAGCGCTCCTGTTTCGCAGGCAGCGAGCGACCGTCCTCTTCCCACGATGAAGAACTGGCTTATGCCGCTCATTTCTTCAACCAGCATCTCGGTATGCTCTCGCCACCTCGCAAGGTAGCTGGATACCATTGCCGGGCCAGACTGTAATTCGGCGAACAGATCTTCAGCCGATTGGCCGCACCACGCCGCGCCCAGCGTTTCAAGAGCGATCAGTGATCCTAGATATGTCTTGGTGGAAACAGAGAACTCTTCTCCGCACCGTGTGAGCATGAGCAGGTCTGCGTGGCTTGCAAGCAGACTGTCGGCAGTGTTCGTAACAGCAATGATCGGCGCTCGCTTGTTGTTCAACTCCAATAGCCGAACGACTTCGGCACTCTGACCCGATTGCGAGACCGCGATAATGATCGTACGTTCGTTAATCAGATTCGGCATCGAATGGATCAGTTCGGACATGTCAACTCGTGTAACGCATTCGCCATGCTCGACCAGCTTCAATTCCAGTGGATAGAGCGCGTGCAGCGACGAGCCCATGCCGGTTAACAGAACGCGTTTGCGAGCTTGTTTGTGGTACTTGCCGATTTCGTCAAACAAAGTCCGGTTCGCTCGAAAATCCCTGATAGTCTCTTCCAGCGCCAGCGGCTGGTCCAGAATGTCGCGTAGATAAGGGCCTTCAATAATGCTGAGCGATGTGTGACTCACAAGCTCTCCTGGAACGAGCGGTTAAGACGGGTGTGCCAGACCTGTGCGGCGCCGATGAGTCCGGCGTCAGCGCCTAAAGACGAAACCGCAATCTCACAGCTGCTTGCGGGCACGAGTCGGCACTTGTTGAGTACGATCTCGCGAATCGGATCCAGCAAAAGATCTGCACTGCGCATGACACTGCCGCTCAACGCAATCATCTCCGGCATGAACATTGAGACCACGTTAGCCATGCCAAGGCCGAGATAATACGCCAACCGTTCAACTGCGCGGTGCGCCGCGGGATGGCCCTCCCGGGCAAGTCTGCAGATTTCCTTGCCCGTCCGAAATTCTTGAGCCGAGCTTTGTTCGGCATACCACTGCTCAAAGGCAGGTCCGGCCGCAAGGCTTTCCCAGCAGCCCGATGCACCGCATGTGCACGGTGGGCCACTCGGCTCAACAATGTGGTGGCCAATTTCAGGATGAGCATGTCCGGCTCCCCGGTATACTTCTCCGTTCAAGATGATTCCGGCACCAATGCCGGTGCCCACCGTAATGCTGATTAGGCTATGCCTACCTTTGCCCGCTCCCCATCGCGCCTCGCCCAGCGCCGCGGCATCCGCGTCGTTTTCAAGAGCGGCGGAAACACCGAACGCTTCAGAGAGCCCCGCCACCGGATTCCAGCCTTGCCAGTTGGGAAGTGTATTAACGTCGCCGAGTTCCCCCGTAATCGGGTCGACCGGACCTGTGCAACCGATTCCAATCCCGGCGATTGCCACGCCCGTTTGCTGCGTCTGAGCTCTTAGAATCTCCACGATCCTGGTCAGCGCATTCTCCGGACCCTTATCCACCTGGATTTGAGTTTCCCCACGAACCAGAACGTGGCCTTTGGAGTCAACAATTCCTACAGCAATCTTCGTGCCTCCAATATCGATGCTGGCAATTGCGCTCGAATTCCTTCTCGATGCGCTTTCGATTATCTCCACTTGAGCACCTCTGCATCGTACGGTGGCACATCGAACTCCCAGCCTGAATTGTGCCGGGCAATTGAATTCCCTTGCCCCGCATCAAGCGGTCCCAACGCACTGATAGGCAGCGATGAGCCGAGGGTCACATGCTTCAGTTGTGAAGAGTGATTGACGAGCACGATGTACCCGTGGTCTGCAGCATTCAAGGCGGCCGCCTCTACCGAGGGTTGATCGGTCCACACCATTCGCTTCAGGCCTGCCCACTCTTCCAAACCCTGATAAATTCGGTAAGTCTGGTCGTTGCCTTCAAACGCTGAGGGCAGATTGGCCAGGTAAATCTCAATCGGGTACGCGCAGAAGAGAGTCTTCCCTTTACCGAGTTGGTTGGCTACCAGCGCCGGCCTTCCATCCTGGTCAACGGCGATCACCTGGCCGCCTTTCAATTCCAGCGTAGCCGCCCATTGCCCAGGATCATCGGCAGACGCTGAATAGGTAAAGGTATCTCCCGGCTTGAGATTGCCGAATGGCGCGACGATCTTCAATGTCACGTCCCGCACCGGCAGATGGTCCACGAGACGAGCCCCGAAGACGCTCTCCATCTCGGGAATGGCCGCGTCTCCGCTCACTGAAGCATAAAGAACTCCGCCGTTCTCAACGTAAGTCCGAACTTTGTCCCATATGTCAGAGTGCAGATGCACCATCATCGAATTGGTACTGGTTAGTGGCGATGCAAGAACCAGCATGGGGTACTTTTGCCAGTCAGCGTATTCGCGAGGGAAAGCAGCCTTCACTCCGGCTCTGCGCGAGAGAATGTACGACGAGAGCCAGGCGCCCACCAGACGGGAATTCTCAGCAGACTGATTAGGCAGCGGCTGACCCGCCACGCTCCCTCCCTCGTCCTGTGACGTGTAAGGAGCGATTTCTGGTCCGGTCAGGCCAAAATGCGATTCATCACCATATGGCTTCGACCATTCATCAGGCACCAGGATCGCGGCCTCAGCTGGCGCCGGTTCAATGCCATCGAGATCGAGGCTGCCCATCGCTTTTGAAAATGCAGTAAGCATCTTTGCCGCTGGCCGTTCTTTGCGGTCCGCGGTGACAATGCCAAACTGCGTTTCATGCGGCGAACGCAGATACGGCACCTTGGAATATTGAGATTTGGCCGCGTCGGTGTAACACCAGATCAGGAATCCGTTCGCTCCAGCGGCAAAGCCGGAATACATAGCGGTTCGCTCGTACTGCGCAATGGCTTCCGGCTCATATTGCGCCGACGAGGCGCCCAGTTCCTGAATCATGACCGGCCGGCCTGCACCCCCTGTCAGCGCGGTTTCAAAGGCCGCCCCGTATGTCTGCCGTTCCGAGAGCATTGCATCCGGGAAAAGTTTGGGGGCATAGATCGTATAAGGGTGAACACTGAAGAAGTCGACTTCGCTTCCCAGCATGTCCGGCCGGAATGGGCCATGTTCAACATCTTGCATGGCCGTTCCAACCACCACGAGATGCCCAGGATCGTAGCGGCGCAGTGCGCCGGAGATCAGTCGCGTCCAATTGATAGCGGCGGCATCCGTGGTATTCGCGGTAATCCAGAATGGCGGCTCATCCGTCAAATCCCAAGCAAGAATCGCGTTGTTCTTTGCAAAGTGCCGGGCCAGTTCTGCGGCCAAGTCTGTTTCCAATTGCAGCATGTATGGATCTGACTGCGGATCGCGGCCATGGCGGTAGGGAACATCCCAATACGCCTCGCCAACCTCTCCGCCAATAAGCAGCATGGGATTCAAATAGATCTTGTAGCGGCTCGCCAGCGACGTAAGAAAATCCAGTTCCTTGAACGCCTCCGGGTTGAAATCGCCCGGCCGTGGCTCGAACCAGGACCAGACCAGATCCAGCCTGACGGCGTTCACTCCCAGCTCATGCATTTGCGCGAAATCGGCTTCAATCGATGCCGGATCCCACTGATAAGGCCACTCCATTGCAGCCTTTGCCGGAACCCAGTTCACGCCCACAGGCAGAAAGCGCTTCCCATCCCGTTCGAAATAATTCCCAGACATCTTGACGCCAGGCAGACTCTCTGTGGTCTGAGCTGCGACAAGTTGTGCTGCGGGAGCGGCCGGCCCATTCTGTGCTCGCGATAGAGAAGGAGACAGCTGGGCAACGCAAACAATGCCGTAAGCCAGAACAAGAGAACACTTGAAAAACCAGCGCATTTGACTATTCACTTCCACATCTCCAATGAATCAAGGATGCTATAACCCACTTACTTGCCTGCCTTTATTTGTATTGGATTGGCAGTCATTCCCCCCGTTACGCATGGCAGCACCTGAATCTCGTCCTCTTGCTGCTTGTTTCACAGTCAAAGTTCCAGGAATCTCTCGTTGTCAGGAAATGGGGTGAACTGTGCAGGGCTTTGTGAGATTCCCGAGTCTGACGAAATCGGGTCCGCTTTCCATGGGTTGACGGTCTGGCCAACGTGTTCCATTCTGAGTGAATTCCGGCACTCCTCAAGTATGCGTTCAGGGCATATCAATCCTACTCGACCCACGCCGATCGCTCGTGCGGCCAACAACCTGTCGAGATCGCGAATGCCGTCCGAGATCTTGATCTGTACCCGACCCGGAGTGTTTTTGCGCATCAATTTGAGATCGTCAAGCGCTGAGCATCCGGTTACATTTCCCATAGAAGTCTCGATCCAATCGACGCCCACTGCCCCGCAGATGCCGCAGAGGAACGCCATCGAAGCGTCGTCCAGATAAGTTCTCTCGCAAATCGCTTTGATCTTTGCTCCCTCTGCATGGACGGTTTGGGTCAACGCCAAAAGCTCATCGTTCACATATTGCCAATCTCCACTGCGGGCTTTGCTGATATTGATTACCACATCCAGTTCCCGGCCGCCGTCCTTAAGCGCCTGCCGCGCTTCTGCAGCCTTGATTGCGGTCCTTTGACTGCCGTGCGGAAAACCTATAGTAGTACTGGCATTTACTGAGGTGCCACCAAGTAGTTCAGCGCACCGGGCAAGGTAGTAAGGCAAAATGCAGACGCTAGCCACGTCATAGCTAATTGCCAATGCGCATCCCGCTTCAAGGTCGCGCGTGGTTAAAGTTGGATCGAGCAGCGAATGATCAATCATCTTTGCTATTGCGTGATAATAAAGTGAGTCGCTCATGCCTTCTCCTGGTTGATTTCAAAAAACTGGCTCTCCGGCCTGGACCGCAGAAATGCGAGGACGGCCTCGCATTTCTGCAAACGGAGATGGATTAGGCTTTCATGCTTAGAAGGTGAGCTTCATTGCAATCTGGATCTGCCTCGAGCTGTGCACAGTACTCGTGATTGATCCTGCTTGCGGTGTGTCTACATAGACATTTGGTAAACCGAATTCAGGCGTATTCAAGATGTTGAATATTTCGCCGCGCAACTCCAGACCCATACCCTCGCGAAGATCAAAGCTCTTGAAGAGCGATGAGTCAAGGTTGTATTGTGCTGGGCCACGCAGCGTGCCGACACCTGCGTTGCCAAACTCCGTGGCGAACGTTTGCCCCGGCGCCAGTGGTGGAACCGCGTATGCAGCCGGGTTGAACCAGCATGTCTTGCTCTGCTGATTTGTCGGGCATCCCCAGTTCTCTGCCGAAGAAAAGTTATACGGATCGCTCACCACATCCGGTCGCGGAGCTCCGGATCCGGTATTGGTTCGATCGTAGGATAGCTCGGGAGTTGTGGCTTCGCCGGAGAACATCGAGAGTATTCCCTGAGACCTCCAGCCTCCGACGATGTAGCGAATCGGGCCGCCCTTGTTGAGGAAGCGCTGTCCGGGGCCAAAGGGCAACAAATAAGACCAGGACGAGGAAAACTGATTTCGAAAATCCGGATCCTGATCTCCGCGCTCCGCACGCAGATTGTAGTCATCCTGTGGGCCAGCCGCCTCGTCCAGCGGTGTCTGCCCAATCGTGTGCTGCCATGTGTAGGAATTCAGCGTGCTCCATCCGGAGGAAAAGCGCTTTTCAAATTTTGCCTGCAGTTGATGAGTGTGCTGGTTGGCGATATTTGAATTGGTCCGGATAGCCGCGATATTCGGAACCGTCGAGAAAAAGGGGCGACCGTAATTCGGAGCTGGACCAAAGTTGCTGTCGAGGGGCTGTTCAGCCTGATTCAAATTGTAGATGTAGGACTCATGCACGCCGTGCGTACCGACATAGGCGATTTGAAATGCCGAGTCTTTCCCGATCTGCTGTTCTACGTTCAGGTTCCATTCCTGTATCGAGGTATTCGGATCGTTGAAAGGCGCAGCACTAGCGTAACCGCTGGGATTCGCAAGCGTCGGGGGCACCTCCGCCGGGTATCCCGTGGAGAGTCGCATCCCCGGTTGATTCGCCGGGTAACTATAGCTTTGGCTGATGAACAAGCCAGTCGGGTTGTAGGGGAGCTCGGAATCTCCTTGCGTGCCCTGCCGATCGTAAAAAATGCCAAACCCGCCGCGAATTGCCAGCGTTTTGCCACCCGGGGTCCAGGCGAATCCCACCCTGGGCGCGAAGCCGCCGCGATCCGTCTTAACATCGGCGGTTCTGCTCACGCCCGGCATGAGCGGCGAGACAAACTCACCTGTCGCAAAATCAAAATTGGCCATCCGATTATGTTCCTCGACATATGGGGTGTAGAGGTCGTAGCGGAAGCCCAGATTTAAAGTGAGGGTGGGGGTCGCGCGGTAGTCGTCCATGATATAGCTGCCGAGCTCCAGCCAGCGTATTCCAAATTCCCCGGTTTGAACCTCTCGAGAGGCGGACGATGGATAACCGACGAGAAAGCTGGCTAGTCCCGATCCTCCGTTTCCTGTCACCAGGTCCTCGGTGAACTGCTGGTTAAAGTACATATCTCCGCGCGCATTTTGGACCTGCGTAAAGCCGTTCAGTCTGCGGCGAACGTCGACGCCAGCCTTGAAAGAGTGCGCGCCTCTGAGGTAAGTGAACGAATCGATGTATTGATAATTGTTCTCAAGCAGCACTTCTGGAAACCAATCCGTCGTTCCCAATGTGCTCCATCCGCCAATGGACATGTATGGCAATCCGCCCGTCTCGAGTTTGTTGTTGGGGTCGAATATGCCAGGAATTCCAACCTGGCCGGAGATGTTCTGGCCCGCGAGCAGCGGGATGGCCTGCACTGCGTAGCGCATATAACCAAGTTTCAACTCGTTGATCTTATTGGCAGCGAATGTGTGAACGTCGCTGATTCCGCCCGCGCGCGCCAGGTCTGTTATGTTTCCCGAAAAGAATCCGCCGCCGGCAGGCTCGGGAAACGGGTCAGGCTGGCTCTCTTTCACGTTTCCGAAGCTGAAGGTCGCAAAGGTACTGTCCTTGCTCGTCAATTGGTGGTCGACTCGCACGTCGAAGGAATCCTGATTGTTGACACGCGCGGGATTCGATAGATAGTTGTTCACGTATCCCGGCAGATTTGGGTTGGGATAAAGCGCAGCCACGTTGAGAGCCGCTGGGTCCAGGTCCCCTGGCGCGGTCCCTGCCGGAATAACATTGCCAGGGTATGGCGTCCGCTGGTTTGTCGCAGGGTTGTATTCGAAGGGATTGAAGATCTGTCCTGTATCGTAGCCGTCTGGCCCTAACATTCCGGTCAGCAGGTCAGAGAAATTCCCGGTACGTTCCCCAACTCCGTTTACGTTTGCCGGCGGTACGGAACTAATTGTCGTTTCCGCCTGATCGACGCGTGTTCCTTGATAGTCTCCGAAAAAGAAAGTCTTGCCTTTGAAAATAGGGCCACCCAGAGTACCGCCAAATTGATTTTGCCTGAAGGACGGAATGGGCGCTGTGGCGCTGTCAAAGTAGTTCTTGGCGTCAAATGCCGAGTTGCGGACGAACTCGAAGACATCGCCATGGAACTGGTTGGTTCCAGACTTGAGCGCAACATTAACAACTGCGCCGCCCTTCCCAATGTCTGCACCGAAGCTGTTCGTCTGCATCTTGAATTCAGCGATCGCGTCCACAGACGGCTGGATCACTTCGAACCCTATCTGCTGCTCGTTATTGTCAAATCCGTCGAGCAGGAAGTTATTATTTGTCGTTGTCAGTCCATTCGCTTCGATTGACCCGTTCGCCCGTTCGTTTTCAGGAATGTTCCCTTGCTGAACAGCTCCTGCGGGTCCCTCATTGACGCCGGGCGTCAAATAGGCAAGCTGAATGAAATCGCGGCCGTTCAGCGGCAGGGCCGATATGGATTGGGAGGGCACAACCTGGCCGATCGATGAGGTCTCCGATTCGAGCAGAGGTTCCGCAGCGGTGACAGTAACCTCCTGGGTGTCCGCGCCAACTTGCATCCCAATGTTCAAGGCGAGAACCTGGTTCACATTCAATTGAAACGGAGCCTCGTTGACCTTCTGGAAACCTTCTCGCTCGAACGTCGCGGTATAGGTTCCCGGTTGCAGATCGGTGACAACAAACTGTCCACTGGAGTCGGTTGTCACCTTGTGAGGGATGCCTGTACCGGTATTCAAAATGGTTACTGATGCTCCGACGATTGCAGCACCCGAAGTGTCGCGGACGGTTCCCACTACCCGTCCCGACTCGACCTGTGCGAGAACGATGATCGGCAGAATCAACACCCAAAAAATTGCATGGAATGTTCTCGTTGCCGGCGTTGATCTTTTTCCGCCACGTCGCGCGAGCATCGATATGTTCATTGTTGCCTCCTTAGAAGATCCGGGAAATATCCAATCCCGGATGCGATCCGTCATTCAAACAAGACTATGTGGCTACATATCCGTATATGTGTCAATGCATGGATAGACAAACCGCTCGCCTGAAGAGTCAAACTGATATGATTATGTCGACTAATGCATGCGAATTTATTGTTTATTATCAATAACTTATTGAAAGATTGGACGAGAGATTGGCAGCACGCCCCTGATTATCGTCCGAGGGTATCTTAGATCAACATATATACTTAACATGCTATGATTTATGTTATCGTAACCTGAGAGGGAAAATGATCTCTGACGACCGTGTTGAACTTGTGTTGGACCACCATAGCTATGTTCCCTACTACCAGCAGATTGTGGAGCAGATTCGCGAGTTGGCGAAGGCCGGACAGGTGAAAGAAGGAGAGACCTTCTGGTCGGAGAGCGACGTATCCCGACAGCTGGGAATCAGCAAGATGCCCGTTCGTCAGGCCTTTCAAAAGCTTCGTTCTGAGGGTTTGCTTGTCATCGAGAAGGGGAAGCGACCTGTTATTGGGTCTGGCCGGATGCCGTGGAATTTTCAGGAACTTCGCGGATTCAGCGAGGAGATGCGTCGGCGGGGACTTCTTCCTTCCGCCCGGGTCTTATCGAGCGAGACCGTCAAGGCCAAAGGAGAACTGGCGCAGGCTCTTCGCCTTGAAGAAGGAGAGCTGGTCCACTGCATTAAGCGCCTGCGGTTGGTCAACGGCGACCCCGTAGCGGTCGTGACGAGTTACTTGCCGGCCAAGATTTTCCCAAACATAGAAAAGCAGAACCTCGAAGGGCGTTCACTCTACGCGATTTTTGAGAACGTCTATAAGCGCAAGCTGAATTGGGCTGAAGAAAGCATAGGAGCCGTATCCGCGCCCGAAGATGTAGCCGCGATCCTTGAAACGCCACCCGGCAGCGCATTACTGCTGATTCGGGAAACCACGTACGACAGCGAGAGAGTCGCGATTGAGTATAGCCAATCGCTGTTGCGCGGAGACCGCTACACCGCTTCCGTGATTTCTGTGCGCAGCCGCTCTTTGCCCAAAGTGGAGATCGCGACCACCAGGAAGAGTTTCTGATTGTGGGCAAGAGATAGGGCTAATGCTGCTGCCTCTTGCGATCCCGATTTGCAACCAGTACAAGTCAATGATATTGTGGCTATGCCACAATATATCATTAAGGCACGTTCATCCACACTTTCAATCGTGTTAAGGTGAGTCCCAATGCTGAAATGGCACTCTTATCGCAAAGCAGCTGTTCTTCTATTTTTGACAGTTCCCCTTGTCATTGGTGGTGAAGAGGCTAAGTCGGGTTCCGACACGCCCCGCATGGCCTACGGGAAGGGTACGGCTGCGGGATCTCACTTCAGCCAACTCGCCGACAAGGCGCTGGCTGCAATGAGGGCCCATGCCTCAAGCCTAGGGGTCACTGGTGTTGCACTAGTTGCGTACTTCGAAGGCGATGACATTCAGTCGTGGGAATCGAAGATGATCGTAGTTGGCAAACGCAAGGATCCGTCCACGGCAACTGATCCAGGAGCCAACCTTCTCGCGATCGCTTATGCCAAGGCTGCCGAGGCCGCAGACACGCTGAAGCCGAGCGGAAGTGCCGGACGCCCATTGATGACAGGCGAGTTTGGATGGTCAGGAAGCGTAATCCGCAAGTCCAAAAGCGGATATTGGATTGCGGCCTTCAGCGGCGGCAAATCAGAGGACGATGTGGCAGTCTCAACTGCAGGCCTCGACTCGATTCTGACCAAGGAATAGCTTGCGCCATACGTTTTCTCTATTTCCTGGTGGAATTCAATCGCTCAAGTTGCGCGAGGGCAGGATGCGATTGAGACACATAACCCTTCGTCTTGACCTGGAGAAGTCATGAATCGTCGTAAATTCATCAAGGCTGGCGCCTGGACGGGAGTATCCCTCAATGCGTTGCCTTTCTTGGCGGGCCGCGGCGCACAAGTTCAGGACTCGTTCCTTGCGAATTCTCTAGAAGCCCCAGGCGACATCGATCAGGCCAGTACTTCCACTCCGAGTAGCAGCCGAGTCTTGCCCTTTTCCTATCCCCGCATTCTGCCGACAAGCCCAACATTCACAGTTCGAGCGGCTGAACAGCAGATCACCGTAATTCACACCTCGGTTGGCGCTTTTGCGGCTTTTGCCTGCGAAAGCCCCGTCGAAGTGGTTATCGAGACTCCAATTCCGATCGCAAACGTCCGCATCGCACCCGCGCGGCATGCCATCAAACCAGCCGTCAGCCAAAACCGCGTCAGCTTCAGGCTGCCGCAACCGTTGAACCTGCTTATCGAGATCGAGGGCCTGGAGCAACTCTTTCTTTATGCCAGCGCTCCCGACCGCAATGCTCCGGCGCCCACCGATGCCGGGGTGCACTACTTCAGGTCAGGCCAGGTTTATGAAGTCGGCGAATTCCGGCTTAAGGAAAACGAGACTTTGTATATCGAAGGGGGCGCCGTCGTCCGCGGCTGCATTCGGGCCACTTCCGCCAGGAACGTCCGTATCGCCGGCCATGGAGTACTCGACGGCAGCTACTATCGCCGCGACGTTGACGGCCATCGGTCCATCGTACTGGAAGACTGCCGCGACTCGCTCGTGGAAGACATTATCGTGATTGAGCCCTCCCATTGGATGATTGTCCTCGGCGCAAGTCAAAACATAACCGTTCGCAATGTAAAGGAGTTGGGCAATGGAAACGGAACCGATGGCGTCGATATCGTGGGCTCACGTCAGATCCGGATCCAGGACTGCTTCTTCCGCAACGGTGATGACTGTATTGTGATCAAGTCCCTCGATCTGCGCAGCGAACGCGAAGATGTCACTCTAGACTTCACATGCGATGTTGAAGATGTGGAAGTCACAGGTTGTTCGCTGCTGGCTTATTCCGGAGGGCAAGCCTTCGAGATCGGTCACGAACTGCGCACCAACTCTATTCGCAATATTCGTTTCCGCGACTGCGACATTCTGGGAGTGCACGATTTTGGCGCGCCCTTTGGTATTCACAACGCCGATCACGCCACTATCAGCGATGTGCTCTACGAAGACATTCGAGTGGAACACCACTACAACAAGTTCATTGAGTTCCGCATCTTCGAGAGCCGCTGGTCAAAAGACAAGGAGCGTGGCCAGATCCGTAACGTCACGCTACGCAACATCGAGGCCGTCATCTCGATCTACAACCCAGGCTACACGCTATCGGCCATCGGCGGTTGCGACGCGGATCATACCGTGGAGCATGTGCGTTTCGAGAACCTGAGACTCAATGGCAACGTGGTGAAGTCAGCGGACGATTTGGACCTGTATACCAAGCACGCCGCCGACATCAGTTTTTCCTGACCGCGATGGACGCCAGTCAAATAACTCTGTCAATCCTGCCATTGGCAACTCTCTCTCTACCCATCACGGCTGATGCAGAAATGGCTTGAGGACTGCAAGTTGATCTTCGTGAATCTCACAGGATTCAAAAGCGAACGACCGCGCCATCTCTGCGAGCTCCGCGGGTGAGTGCTTGGCAAGGCGCCGCAAGACAAAGTCGAGCGCGGGAACATCGAAGTCGCGAGACACCTCGCGCGCCCATTGATCGCGCGTGTCGCCATCGATATCGGTGTTTGCGAGTAACCTGCCAACATTATCGGTAAACGGCTGCTCCAATGACTTGTAGTTTTTGAAAAACGCGGTGATCTCCGGCGCATCGAGAAAGCGGCGCCACGGGGTGTCAGGACGAACCGTCAGTATTCCCATAGCCTTCAGATCCTTGTAGCACCACATGGACCAGCTCCAGCCTTTCTCCTCGAATATGGAGACCTGGTCGCGCACGATGGCCAGCTGAACGGGGAATGGCTGGGGATCGCCGCGGGAAACGCCAAACTCCGACGCCATGATGGGACAGGAGAGCCGCCCTGTATCGTAGGTCTGGTCGATAAGCTTCTCTACATAGGCGCGATCGAAACTCTTGCCGTCTTTGACCGAGGGATAATCTGCAAGCTGGGCCAACGGCGTATCCCCCTGGAAGTAGGGATGAATCGCGACAACAATTTGGCGGTCGGCAAACAACTCGTCGTGCAGACTCGCAATATCCCTGGCCCAGAGGTTGGGATCAAGAAAAATCAGATGGTCCGGATCCACTTTGCGGATGGCGCGAATAGTTGCCCCGTAAAACTCATTCAGCAGGGGCACGATTGAAGTCACCGGTTCGCCAAGCAGGTTGTAACCGGCAATGATGGCATCGTCTTTGTACCGGCGAGCAATCTCAGTCCAAAGTGCAACCGTGCGGTCGAGAAACTCGCGATGGTTCCAGAAATAGGTCTCGCCGTAGGCGCTTCCCGCATTCTGATCGCGAGCCTGGGCTCCAACCCCGGCATGAAGATCGAGCATCACCCATATCTTGTGTTTGCGGCAGAGGCTGACGGCGCGATCCAACTGCTGGAAACCGCTTTCGATCCACTGGCCCGGCGCAAGATCGTTCTCAAAATGCCTGTAATTGAAGGGCAGACGAACGACATTGAACCCCGTGCTTGCAAGAAAGGCAATATCTTCCTCGGCAATGAAGGCCTGGTCAAAGGTATTGAAGAAAGCAGAATAGGATTCTTTTCCCAGCACATTCCTGAATTGCTCGCGGATCTTCCACTCGGTCCAGGGAAGACCGATCATGTAGTCCTCAATCAGCATCCAGCCGCCAAGGTTCACGCCGCGTAAACGAACTTGACGACCGTCAACAACGATGCTCCTGCCTCGGGCCTGCAGAAAGCCCCTTGGAAATGCGGGGGACTCAAGCGCGCGCAGCAACCCGGACTCGCCTTGACACGCAAGCGCACCTGCGGCGAAGGTTTTCTGAAGGAATTTCCGTCGATTGATCGCCATCGTTCTCTCTCGATTTTTTCTTGTTCATTCACGCGCATTGCACGTGTGAATTCTCGTTTCACTGCTTGGGAAGCTGAATGAGCCTTCCGGGAGACGATCTGGCGCGATGGAATTCGTATGCGTCGCCTCGATAGAAGGTTTTTTCCCACCACGTTGGCGTGCCGCCGGAGTAGCCCACAGCCGATACCAGGAATGCGGGAGACCCGCTGCGAACCTCAAGGATTCTGGCCTCTTTTCCCATCAACTTGACTGCTCGAATCGTCTGGTCCGATTCGGCGATCCGCAGACCGTATTTTTGCTTGCACAGGGCATAGAATGACCCACGCAGTTCCTGCCGAGTGAGTCCTGGAAAGATACCGACCGTCACCCAGCGGTGTTCAAGAATCACTGGCACTCGATCCGCCAGACGCAGCCTCGTTATGACATAAAGCTCGATGTCGGGATCGATCTGCAGCTTGGCGGCAACGTCGGCTTCGGCCTCACGCGCCTTGATCCGCTCGAACCTGAGCACACGCGTCGCCGGCGTTTTGCCCGACTCTCTCGCCTTCTCAGTGAAACTGACCAGGGTCTGGATGTCGTAGTTCAAACGGGGAGGGCAGACAAACGTGCCAACGCCTTTTCTGAATTCAAGCAACCCCTCCGCAACCATCCCTCCCAGTACCTTGTTGGCGGTTGGCCTACTTACCTGGAATCGCTCCGCTATTTGGCGTTCCGTCAGAAACTGATCTCCCTCGGCGAATTCTTCCGATCGCAACAACTCGCGTAGAATCTCGTTCATCTGCTGGTACATAGGTTCGCGGACCAGTCGCTTTGCGTATCCGAGCGCCATTGCTAGTACCCCGCCGGCGCAGCAACCGCGAACACTGAAGCATGGGTAATGGACTCAAGACCGAGCCGTCTCCTGCAGTCCTCGAGCATCGTCTCAGTGCGTGTAGCTCCCACACGGCTCACTCCGATCGCTCGCACGGCCAACAGGGCATCGAGATCGCGGATACCGCCTGCCGCCTTTACTTGCACTCGTTCCGGGCAATGCTCCCGCATCAACTTCAGATCGGGAAGAGTCGCTCCGCTCGGTGCATACCCGGTTGAGGTCTTCACCCAATCAACACCAATTGAACTCGAGATATCGCACAACCTTATCTTCATAGCGTCATCAAGATAAGCGTTCTCAAAAATCACCTTGATCTTGGCATCCTCGCCATGAATGATCTGCGTAAGGGCCGCCAACTCATCGTTGACATACTGCCAATCCCCGCTTCGGGCCTTGCTGATATTGATCACCACATCGAGTTCCTGCCCGCCATCCTTCAGCGCCTGCAGCGCTTCGGCAACTTTGGTCGATGTACGATGACCGCCATGAGGAAAGCCGATGGTCGTGCTGGCATGCACCGCAGATCCAGCCAGTAACTCGGCGCACCGCGCCAGGTAATAAGGCAGGATGCACACACTCGCCACATTGTAGCGCAGCGCCAACGAACATCCGCCCTCCAACTCCCGCGTGGTGAGAGCAGGGTTGAGCAGGGAGTGATCGATCATCTTGGCAATTGCTTCATAGTCAAATGAATTCGTCACAGATTAACTCCGCATTAAGTTTTGAAAGGTGCATGGTTCATCAGCCAGGACAACCACACTTATTGCGCCGCCCAAATCGACGCCGGCGAAGATCGCAGAGGGTCAATGTTTGCCAAGCCTAATTTTCCTCTTTGCAACGTCATATATGGTGGCATAGCCACTATACCAAAAGCTAACACTTTAAGTAAATCGCGCCTCTGACGATTATTCGCCCTCCCTTTCCTTAGCCCCAGAAGCGGACCTGCATCTGGTGCAGACCCTTGGGAGATTCCGGGAGAAAGCAACGCTGCTGCGTTTGGCAGGGATATCAGAACGCGGCCAAGTCAATGCGGCAGCTCCGCGCACAGGATGATCAGTTCTTTTACAGCGGCTGCCGCAAGGCAGGAAACTGTTGATTGTTCTGGGATTTTGACTGATCGAAGAGCGCTCTTTGACCGATAATGTCAACAGGGGAGTTTATGATTCTGCTTCGCTGCAACTGGCGCGCACGCATGCCGATGCTCGTTTCATTGCTGGCGATTCTCCTTTCCACCGCCCCTTCCGAGCGGGCTCAGGCACCCAGTACTTTGACCACGTTGCGCGCAATTCATGCCCTCAGCTCCGTTGAAGCCGCGAAGCAGTTGCCCGTCGCCTTTGATGCCACGGTCACTTTAGCTACGCAAGGCGCAATGTTCGTTCAGGACGGCGATCTGGCCATTTATGTCAGCTCCCTTCCCGACAATCTTAAGCTGGCTCCAGGAGATCGAGTTTTCATTGCGGGGACCACGCATGCGAGTTTCCGTACCTCCGTAATCTATGGTCACGTGATCGTACTTGGCCACGGCAGCCTGCCCAAGCCGGTGCCAGCTACCTATGACGGCTTGCTCGATGCCAAGTTCGACTGCCGGCTGGTTACTGTACATGGTGTCGTTAGGAGCATCGCATCTGAAACGGCGCTAAACCTGGGCGTCCCTTCATTGCGGTTACTCATGGACGGAGGTTACATTGATGCAGGTTTAATGAGCGGCTCATTCCCGGCCAAGAGCTTGCTGGATGCCGAGGTCGAAGTCACTGGAATCGTATCTGGAGAATTTGAAGCCAAGACGATTCTTGACGGCGAGTCGTATCTTTCGGGAATCATGCTGTTTGTTCCCACAGCGGCTGGCGTGAGAATTGTCAAACCATCCGAGACCAGCCCCTGGTCGCTCCCGATCACACCGATGAACCAGATTCTCGTTGGCCATCATGTCAATAACCTTTCGCGGAGAATTCTGGTTCAGGGAGTTATCACCTACTATCAGCCCGGTTCAACCGTTGTACTGCAAAGCGGCTCGCAAAGCCTGCCTATCAGAACTCAGTCTGACACTCCCATGCAGATCGGCGATAAAGCCGAGGCAACTGGCATTCCTGATGTCTATGAGGGCGTTTGGAGCTTGACTGAAGGCGACGTCCGCGATCTCCATGTTTCGGTACCCATCAAGCCCCAGACGGCCACGTGGGATGACATCGCGGCGAAGAAGTACGACTCCGATCTTGTCTCGGTCGAAGGGCGAGTGGTCGTAAAGATTCGCGAGGCCTTGCAGGATGAATACATCCTCGTCTCCCACGGCTATATCTTCTCCGCCATTTATCGCCATCCTGACGAATTCAGAGGTCTTCCTCTTCCTCCCATGAAAGATGTTCCGATTGGCTCCGGGGTCCGTGTCACCGGTGTCTGTCTGCCGGAACGAGCCAATCCATTCTCTGCCAATACCTACAGTCTAATGATGCGTTCCTCGAGCGACGTGGAGGTTCTCACCAGTCCTTCACTGCTCAACGTGCGAAACCTGATGATCGTAATCTTTGTGCTCGTTGCGCTGGTCTTTGCGGCAGGCCTGCGGAGCTGGAAGATCGAGCGGAAGCTACGACGCCAAAGCGCAGCGATGGCCGTCCGCACCCGACTGGAAGCTGATTTGGAACGGCGGCGCAGCCGGATCCTTGAGGATATTAATGGATCTCGCCCCCTGGCTGGAATCGTCGAGGAGATCATGAAACTGGTTTCCTCCAGCCTGAATGGCGCGCCCTGCTGGTGCGAATTGACCGGTAGTGGACGAATTGGGCCATTACCCCCTGGCGCCGAAGATGCGCGGATCATTTGCGAGGCGATTCCATCCCGTTCCGGAACGCCGTCGGGAACTCTCTCTGTCGCGCTCGAAACTGAGGATCCCCAACTACCTCATGCACGAGAGAGGGAAGCGCTCTCGATCGGAACCAAACTTGCCGCACTGGCCATTGAGACTCAGCATCTCTACTCCGATTTGCGTCGACGCTCCGAGTTCGATCTGCTGACCGATGTCCCCAATCGCTTCGCGCTCGAAAAATTCATGGAGATGCGCATCGAAGAGGCTTCACCGAGCGGTGAAATTCTTGGTTTGATTTACATTGACCTCGACCACTTCAAGCCGATCAACGATAAATATGGACACCATGTAGGCGATCTCTACCTGCAGGCAGCAGCCCTACGAATGAGCCGGCAACTATTGGGCGGTGACATGTTGGCCAGGCTTGGAGGGGATGAGTTTGCCGCATTCGTTTCACTCTCCAATTCCCAACGCGATAGGGATAAGATCGTTGCAAGACTGGAGAGCTGCTTTCGCAGCCCCTTCGTCCTCGATGGGCATACCATAATTGGCTCGGCGAGCATCGGAGTCGCGCTGTATCCCGCGGACGCAGCCACCATAGACGGACTTCTCAGAGCTGCTGATTCTGCCATGTATGCCGTAAAAAGAAAGAAGCAGGAACAGACAGGAGTTCCCGGTCAACATGATGGCCTCGCAAACCATCCATGACAATTGCGGCGATTGACCCCGGATCATGCAAGGAAAAGCGGTCACTCGAAGAATTGTCTTCCAGATTCAAGATATGCAATACAGTGGACGCTTGCATGCACAGAGGACGAAGAGAGGGTTCCAAGACGTCGAAATATACTCGAGCTAACTGGACTCCTACCTCTGAGGTTATTGTATGAATTCTTCCAATGCGCGCCGATCCTCCATTTCGATTCACGCGCCGCGCCATGAGCCTGATTGGATTCATCCCGAGGTATCAACCGCATCTTCTGCGAGGATCTTGGCCTCAATATCAACACTCCTCGCAAGACTCCTTGTCCTGATTGCCAGCACCCTTCCAACATCGACCGCGGTCGCGCAGAAAGTCCAGCTGTTCGAATGGAAAAGCGTGAACATTCAAGGCATGGGTTGGGTGACCGGTCTCGTTATTCAGCCGATGCCTCCTTACGACATCTACATCCGCACCGATGTGGGCGGAAGCTACCGCTTTGACCGCAGAGATTCAAGGTGGATTCCCCTGATGGACTCGCTTGAGACCCAGGGCGGTGTCGGCACCGAGAGCATTGCGATCGATCCCGGCAATCCTTCACGCGTCTACGCAGTGATCGGGCGGCCACGCGAGGTGGTGGGTGGAGAGTACAAATTCGCTGCCGAAGTGATGCTCTCTGAGGATCGTGGGGCGCACTGGCGCGGTACCGGGTTTGTTGAGAAGGGCGTGTATGAGGGCGCCAATGACGATTACCGAGTCGAAACCGGGGAGCGGCTTGCGGTCGATCCTGCAGACTCGAACATCATCTATTTTGCCTCCCGGCGTAATGGTTTGTGGCAGGGATGGAGGCAGGCAGATGGGACCTATCAATGGCGCACCGTCAACGGAGGACTTCCTGCATGGAAGCATGATCCGGCCGGTTACACCTTTGTTCTTTTCGATCCCGGAACCACACACGGCGGCGCCTCAAAGACCATGTATGTTGGTGTTCATTCGTCTGGAGTGTGGCAGTCTACCGATGCCGGCCAATCCTGGACAAACATCGGCGGAGCCGAGAATCCTGGGCGTGGAGTCGTCGCATCGAACGGGACGCTCTACGTGAGCTTTGGCACTACCAAGCCCGCCTCTGGAAGTGTCAGGCGTTATCGCGACGGCGTCTGGACCGACATCACGCCCGGCGACAAGACCAAGCCCTATACGGGGATCAGCGTGGATCCGATTAATCCGGCGATCGTCATGGTCGGCCGCGACGACATGGTGTGGCGCTCCACATCGGCGGGAGCTGCATGGACCCGCCAACGGATGCTCATGCATAAATCAGATCCTTTCCGCCCAGGATCAAACCCGTCTGCACCGGAATACTACCTGAGCAATACTGCGGGAGCTTCGGGAGGCGTCTCGACCGTGATGATCGACCCTGCAGATCCCGGCAGCGCCTGGTGGATCAACGGATGGGGAGCGGCACGCACCCGCGATGTAGCTGCTGCGCAACCCTTCTGGGAATGGCAGATGAAGAATCTGGAGGAGCTATGCGCTGTAATGGTTCGCGTCCCTCCCAAGCCCAAGACCGAGGGCGGGGCCGACCTGATTACCATGGCTATGGATATGATCGGATTTCGAATTGAAGACCGGGACAAGGTTCCCGATGCAAAGATCAGTCCTGCAGGTGTTCCAATCGACCCAAGGCCTGATTTTGCGTGGCAAGCTAAGCTCTTCGGACCTGACTCCTATCCCGTTCCGTGGCCATACGTCAGCATGGGATCAAGCCTTGATTTCAGTTACTACCATCCGGACACCCTCGCGTTTGTAGGACACTTGCAGTGGCTCTATTGGCCGGTCTATGGTCGATCGACCGATGGCGGCAAAACCTGGCATGCCTTTCCCTCAATGCCCGAACAGAAGTTTTGGGATCACGGAGAATGGAAGACGGCCATCCCTATCGGCGGGCAGATTGCCCTGTCTTCAGTGAATCCGCAGAACATGATCTGGGCTCCGACCTGGGGCACCTTTGACGGAGTTACGGGAAGCGCTGCGGCTGCTCCATGGCCTCATGTCACGTTCGATGGTGGAAAAACATGGCGGCTTTGCAGGCTTGCACAATCCCAATCAAGACCCGGTGAGATGGCTGTGCGCACCAATGACCAGGCTCATTTTGACGCACTTCCTCGCTCCACGCAAAATGCAACACAACCTTGGGTAAGCACGCAAGTCCTCGCGGCTGATCGGAATGACCCTGTTGGCAAAACCTTCTATTACGTGGATGGATCAACCTTCTACACGAGCCGGGACGGCGGCCTCACCTGGGATGAAAACCGCAACACGGGATTCCCGGCCGACCGCGTACACGTGACCGTGCTTTCCAATCCTGCGAAAACTGGCGATGTATGGGTAGCCTTTGGACGCGGAGACTACGTGAAGGGCACCCGCCTCTTTCATTCCTCTGATGGAGGCAAGACATTTTCGACGATTTCCGGCGTAGAGTTTTGCGACAAGATTGCGTTTGGTCGCGGCAACGATGCGAAGATTCCGTTTCTCTACATGCTGGGTAGGCTCGAAGGCCAGAATTACGATGCAATCTTCAAGTCGGAAGACCTGGGAGCCAATTGGATTCGGCTCACCGATCCCGACGAAACGCCAATGTTGGATGTGGCCCAGATGGAAGGCGACATGAGAACGAAGGATCTGCTCTACCTTGCACTCGATGGCCGTGGCTTCATGTACGGCACTCCCTCTCAATAGACAGAGGGTTGTTCGCCATCGGTGGAGTTGCCTTATTCGTTTCCACCAGAGGGTCAATCGCGACAAGCAGTTCCAATTGATCTGCACGCTCTGAGCAATCCGATGAAACCCTTAGCTGACAGGGCGGCCTTGTTGAGCGCGAGCGAAGAAGGCAACTCCATGGGCATTGCCGCTTGCGCCCATGATGCTGACTTTTAGAAGCTCTCCCGTTACTGAACCGTGAGAGTGAGCGTTGTCGTCGCAGGCGCAACTCCGCCAGTCCCTGAGGCCGTCAGCGTTAGGGTAGAAGTTGTCGCAGCCGGCTTGCTGCTGCCGCCGCATCCACTGACGGTTACAAGCATCCCTGCCGTCATCAGTAGAATGGCCATCGCTCCAAAACGTTTGCGCTTGATCCAGAAAGGAATGCACAGGATAGCCCCTGCCAGAGGAAGTGTGCTTAGTAAAACGCTGCTCTTGCTTTCAAGCATGGCTGTTGTCGCAGCGGTCTGCACCGTAACAACAACCTGGGATGAAGTTGTTGCCGGGGTGAGATTCAGTGGCGAAGGAATAACGCTGCACACATCCCCTGCGGGTGCGCCCGTGCAGGTGTAGGTGACGGTCCCGGTGTAGTTAGTGGAGTTGAGCGTGAGATTGAAGACCGCTGTATCGCCAGCCGTCACGGTTGCAGTGGTGTTGCCGCTTCCGCCCGTTAGACTCAGCGCGGGTTCAGTGGCTGTCGCACTGGCTTCGTTGGAAAGGTACACTTCCGTTCCGTGACCATTCACGGCGGTCACTTCGTAGTAATACGTCGTTCCCTGCGTTACTGTGGTGTCGGCGAATGTTGTGCCGGTGAGAACGCCCCCAATTAGCGTTTCCGATTGGCTTCCTGCGGCCGTTCCGCGGTAAACGTTGTAGCTGCTCACGTTTCCAGTAGTGACTGCCGTCCAGCTCAAGTCGATCTCCGTGCCGCTCACAGCTTGCGCTGTCAGAACGAATGCCGGATTGGGCGTCAACGAAGGAACAGTAGAAGAAAGCTCCGCAGTGCCGAACAGACTCGGGTCAGTCCAGTCCTGGTCAACGGTGCTGTTCCAGAACAACTTATTGGCCCGCGTGCCGGCTACGTAGAAATTGTTCAGCGCAACGTCGATACCGAGCAAGTTCCCAGCTGCGGGTGGGGGCACTCCCAGTGTCGACCAAGGAATTGCCGCAACGATCCGATAGCCCATCGCGCTGGCTGCCTGCCCATAGATGACCCCGGTTGTGCTGGTTCCCTGATTTCCGTCCTGATACTCCTGTACAAGCGAACTGCCATACTGGAAGACAAACTCCCAATCCAGAGCGGTGTAGCTTGTGTTCTTGCCGTTGTTGCCATCGAGATACACTTCCACGCTGTCGCTATTCGAAAGCACCGCGCTGTCCTGAACGCTCACCAGGATGTACAGATTTTTTGTATCCCATAATCCTTGCCATGAAGCTGAGTTTGATTGACCTGAAGGAATCGTTCCGACAAGGTTCGTCATTGGATAAACCTCGGCCGTGCTCCAGATTGCGCTTACCGAGCCGTCAAGTGCTGGAGCCGTTGTGGCCGGGGATAAGACCGCATCGCTGTTGGTTAAGGCCTGAGGTGTGCCTTGCACTTCCGTTGAATCGGGACTCGGCCCTGTGGAGTTTACTGCCTGCACCTCGTAGTAATACGTCGTGCCATTGGTCAGACTTGTGTCCACGTAGGAGGTTGAAGTGAAACCTGTAACTATAGGTGTGGTGCCTTCCGCCCCCGAACTGAGGCCGCGAAGAATGTTGTAAGAAGTGGCAGTTGGAACCGCCGACCATGTAAGCTCAAGCTGTCCGATCCCAGGGAATGCAGCAAGATTTGTCGGGGCTGCGGGCACCGGACTGATCGGCGTTGCTTGAACTTCGTTGGAATTGCCTCCTGTTCCGATTCCGTTTGAGGCAGTGATGTAGTAGTAGTAAGTTGTCCCGTCGGTCAGGCCGGTATCTTGATAGGTATAGGTCGATCCATTGACTGTAGCGAGCGCTGTCGCAGATTCCTGGCCTGAGGCCGTGCCACGAAAGATGCTGTAGCTTGTAGGCGTGCCGCCTGGATACGCCGGCGACCATGCGAGGTTTACCACCTTATCCCCCGCGCTTGCAGTTAGAGTCGGGTGGCCGGGCGCATCGACCGTATCGTTGTAAGCTCCGTAGTAAAAGGTGTTACCTTCAAAGCCGATATAGACTTTTCCGAATACATCCCAACTGGCCGTCATGGCGTTCGGAATGTCGAGTATTCCGTACGGATAGTTCGCAATGCGATTGAAGGTGACGCCCCCATCGATCGACTGAAAGATGCCCCAATTGGCATCGCCATGATACAGCCCGTCGACATAAATAGCCGGATAGGTTTGGCCAGAGGCCGCTTTGCCGAGTGCCAGCGTCCATGCGTAGTCGAAGACAGGACTCTGCGTGAAGGTGTTCCCGCCATCCAGCGTGTGAAAGAGACCGTGAGTGGTTGCCCCTTCGTGGCCGTCAACAAGCCACATATCGCCGGAAACGCCGGGAACCGCCGCAAGTGTCCCGTGATGCGGATATCCCGGAGCATTGGTTGCTGTCTCCTGGGTCCATGTCACTCCACCGTCGGTGCTCTTCCAGAAACCGCCAGCTGTCATGTGAACGTAGAAGGTTCCAGGTGTAACGGGATCGGCCACGAGCAGATGCTGCGAGAGTGCGAATATCCATGGGCCCCATTGAAAGCCCATATACGTGTAGCTGGCTGGTCCCGAACTGCACGGGGAGGTTACAGATGCCGCCCCGGACGCATTGTTGAACGATGCGGTCTGTGTCCATGTGGCGCCTCCGTCCTTGGAATAAAACGGGGCGGGACCCTGTCCAAATATATTGAAGTCGTTAAAGTTGCTTGGAATCCAAACAAGGTTGTCCGCGCCTGCCGGATCGTTCTCGTGACCCGCGGCCCGCGCGGAGACAGCAATGCTTCCGCCATACAAGATGCAGGGATGCGTGCCGTTGGCGATGGAAGGAAAAACCTGCCAGGTCGTACCTCCGTCGGTACTGTATCCGCTATATTCTGACGACTGCAAAAGCGGATTGCCCGCGGCCAGGTTGGTCGATAGCTCTACAACATACTCGGGTTGATTGGGCGCGTAGCTGCTGTCTGTTGCGTCCGAAAGTCCGTTATTTCCGTTCCAGGTGTTGAGAGGAAAATGCTGCGCCGTATATGTATCGGGATCGGTGATGGTAAACAGCGTTTCGTCCTCGACCATCAGAACGGGATCGGCGCCCGGTGGAATAACACTCGGCTGTGCCACGGCCTCTTCAATCCCTTCCGAAATGCTGGTCCACGTCGTTGAGGTGTCTGAGTTGCTTGGAGTGTAGTTCATGATGCCATCGTTCGCACCGGCTACCCATAGTGTGCCCGAAGCATCGAAATAGAGACCACTGACTGATACATAATGCCCCTGCGGACGGAACGATGACGGATCCAGCCACGAGATCGTTTGGTTCGAGGCAAATTGCATGGCGCCAAGATCAGTCCAGCTTGCGCCGCCATTCAGCGATCGCGAAATGGAACTATTGCCTTGCGCAAAAATCCGCTGCGGATTCTTAGGATCGACTGCGATGCCTCCGCCGCCGCCATAGGTTGGATTCGAGGTTGTCCAGGCGGACCCCAACCGCGTCCATTCATAGAGGTTGTTGTTGGCTCCGTCGGCGATCCATAGATTTCCCAGTGTGTCGATCGTTGCAAAGCCCACCGTCGAACTGCCCGACTCAAGAACCGCGCCGGTGATGTCGGTCCATGTGTTACCGCCATCGGCGCTTTTCAACACGCCGCCGCCAATCACATTGTCGTTGTTTGTTTCATCGTGCTTGATGTAGGTGACATAGACAATCTTGCTCGCTGTTTGGCTATCAGTTGTCGTTGTGCCGGAGCCACCGTCGATACGCGGCAACTGGAATTCGTAACGCACTGAAGCCGTCGAAACCGGTAGACCGGTGCCCGCAACCTGGGACCATGTTGCCCCTCCATCCAGACTGCGCTGCAGGCCGTCAGGATTGCCATTTCCCGTTCCCGCGCCCGGAGGTCCAAGATAGGCGACATTGCCATTGTTCGGATCGATCACCACGCGCTCGCCCGTCGTTTCCTGCGATAAGCTGCCGCTAAGGCTCAGGTTGGCGGCTTGGTATGTCATTGCTCCGTCAGTGCTGTAGAAAACGTTGAGGCCCCAGAAATTATTGAGGTCGGCAGAACCGCTCAGCGTAAAGACGACAAGCACATGATTGGAGTTCGATGGGTCAATGGCGATCGCGCCGCCCCCCGCATTCACAGGCGCACCCGTGTATGTTGCGGGAATCGCACCGGAGATCTTGGTGGGATACCACTTCCCCGCCGAACTGCTCCAGCGATACACTTGATCCACGTCGCCACGTGCGTAGGCTGCTGTACCCGTAGGAGCCACCGCCAACCCGCGCATCCATCCGCCTGCTCCTATCTGCACGGGCTTCCATTCATAGTTTGCCGTGAGGTCGGTATCCTGCGCTTGCATTTCTCCTGCGAAGAAGCAAACCACCAATAGTAGAAACAAGTGCTGCAAGTGCCTGCGCTGCGATTGGTATCTCATGTTCGTCTCCTGAATAATTCGGGGCTCCGCGAAAGATCGCTGGGGATGTTTCCCAACAGTCGAACCGTTGCTCTTCCGCACGAAACACAATAAAACGCGGTCGTGAGATTAAACCACACCTTCTCACACGTGAGTTGCTGTACTGATATGATTGCCTATCTCTCGTTTAAAAACTGATATGTTTATTATTTGCGTGTAGTACACAGATCGACGGCGTTGCAAACCGGGCTAGAGTGCGATCTGCCACTGCACTCTTGCAGCATTGCTAAGGGTAGCGGCTGAGCTTGCTTGGTGAGAGACGCCGGGCTGGTCACCAGGCCCCCTGGTCGCGCAGAAATTGTTCAGCCATATGTCTCAAAAGACTTACGCCGTTTGGAGCACAGAGTAACCCCAAACGGCGCGGGAAAACCTGCCAACACCCGGCACACAACATCGGCCGTTACAGTCGTTCATTGCGTCTGGAAAGTCTGCTTCTGCGCTAAAACTCGAATCTGCCACCCAGATCAATCACACGCCCCTGGAATGCGCCAGGGCTAAGACCGAAGTTGCCCGTGTTAATGGAACTGTTGAAGCTAGGGGTCTCAAAATTGACCTTGTTCAGCGAATTGAATGCCTGGGCTCTGAGCAACAATACACTTTTGCCATCGTCAAACCATGGGAAGGTTATTTTACGTACAAGGCTCTGATCCCATGTTGCATAGCCGGCTCCCCAAAACGTGTTCCGGCCAACGTTTCCGATGCAACTAACGCAGGCGGGAGCAGGAAACGCTGCGGCAGGATTGGTTCCGAGATTGCTAAAAATACCCGCCTTGATCTCGCTCTTGCTCCAGCCGCTCCGTTTGGTCCCGGTGTAGTCGGGAATGGTGTAATATGTGCCGTTGCCGCCCGAACCGGTGAAATCGTGAGCCGCGTCGCTGTAATAGGGTGTGAAAGGCCCGCCCGTCTGCGCAATCACTTCGCCGCTCAGGCTCCATCCGCCAAGCGGCTCCCGCAGCAGCTTCGGGACTGGAATCTCATAGGAGTACGAGGCTGTAAAGCGATGTCGAACGTCAGAGTCCGAGGAGCCATACTGCGCTTGCGGATTGTATTGAAGTTCAATCTGGCCCATGCCGCTGCTTCCCATGCCAGACGGTATGTCCAGAGTGTGGCTCCAGGTATACGAGCCTTGCCAATTCAGCGTGTGCCAACGCTGTTGCACTTGCGCAATGAAACCGTTGTAGTTAGCGGTGGTTCCCGCACGGGTTGGCGTGATGCTGGCCCAGTCCGGGTTGACGGGATAATAGGTCGGGTTGGTGCACGTGGTTCCATTCGGCAGCACATTCGCCCCGTTGATCGTGCAATAGTCGCTGCCAACAGGACGGTTCAGGTCCGTCACAATAGACTGGTTGTACGAGTGGGTACCCGTATAGTTAAGGCCGACAACGATGTTTGCTGGAAGTTCTTTCTCGACCGCCAGGTTCCAGATGATCGACTTGGGAACGGCAAGGTTCGGATCGTTGCCTCCAAGGTTGATCGGCGCCCCTACCGGCGACCCATCCGGATTAAAGGTGCCTGTCGGCCCGGCAGGAAAAACAAAGCCGTACGGCGCAGTGGTCGATTGCGTTCCATAACTCAGGATCGGTTGATCCGCAGTCGTTGAGGTAAAAGTGGCTCCGACCGCGCCGTAAGGCGGATTGGAAGGCAGAACGGACGTGATGTTCTCCATTTGAGGGAAATTCTGATAAAGTCCCGCGCCACCGTGAACCACGATCTGGCGCGCGCCGGTAAACCACTTGGGGGTCCATGCAAACCCTCCCCGGGCGAGTATGTTCTTATCCCTTGCGCTCGAATAAGCATGCTTCACGGTCCGGGAAGCGATCGTCGCGGCAATCTGCGCGGGATCGCTGCTGGTATAAATCGTATCGGCCCAGGCATTCGACCCGCAGCACGGCGATGGGTTGCCAAAGTCGTCCCAACGCGCTCCGTAATTGACTGTCAAATGCGGAGTGATCTTCCAGGAATCCTCTGCATAGAGTCCGAAGCGAATGTTCGTTCCGTTGGCTATAAACGGCTGGTAACCGCCGCTTAGAGCGCTGTAGTGCGAGAGCACTGTCTCTTGATCCAATGTGTCGGTCAGAAAGTCGAGTGTGGAGTAATAGGCGTAGATAAACGGCCTCCCGAACACATAGTCTGTGTCCGTTTCCTCGTTATTGGCCGCCTCGATACCGAAAGCGAAACTGTGCTTCCCTCTAGTCCAGAGCAGGGCGTCCCTGCCGTAGATTTGTCTCTCCGTATTTCCAAAAGGCACATAGCGGGTAAATCCACTGATGCTGCCGGCGTCGTATATCTGCGTGAGAAACGGCATCTGCAGCAGCAGTGTGCTGTGCGGAGTATCGGTAAATATGAAGTTGAAGTCGGTTATGGCAAAGGTTGCCGAATTCAGCAGGTTTGAGTTGAATGCGTGGGTGTAGTTCGTGGTGAAGTCGTATCCGTTGCTCGGTGTCTCCCCATCCCAGGTTGGATTGGGCGATTGCGAGTTCGACGACTGATTCATATTGAAATAAAAGGCATAAATCCTATCTTTGCCGCCGTGCCAGGTATGGTCGCCGCGGATGTCCCAGTTCTTCCCATCAATAATGCTCGGCGCGGCCGCGACACCCTCGTAGGTAACTCTCATCGAGCAGGGAATGTTGAATTGAGTCACTGTAGAAGTCGGATCCGTGCAGGTGGTCGGTGATCCGAAAATCGTTTGTGCCGTCACCGGGTTATGACCATCGTCGATCACCCGCGTGGCAGGGTTAGCCAGCATGAATTTATTCACGTTCACCGATTGCGCATCGGCCGTCGCGATGAAGGTCTGAAACTCAGGGCTCCACCACTGCGCCGTACCTGAACCTGCGCCATAGGTTCCCATGTGCTCGTACGAGCCAAAGAAAAACGTGTGGTTCTTGATGATCGGGCCGCCAAGGGAGAAGGAGTCCAGGTTTTCGTGGTTCGCAGTTGTGTTCGACTGCAGAAAAGCCGGCGCATTTAGAATCCTGTCGTTATAAGTCCAATCGGCCGATCCGTGTGGCTTGTTACTCCCAGATTTCGTGGCGAGGCTGACCTGCATGGACGCGGCAGTGCCATAGTCAACATTGAATGAAGTAGATTGAAGCGATACTTCGGCGAGCGAATCAGGATTGGGCGTGAAAATGATTGCACCGTTAATTTGGCCTTCGTTTGAAGTCGGCTCATTTAGCACGCTGTTGATGGGCACGTTGTCCAAGGTGTAGAGATTGGACTGGGGGCCCAGACCGTTTGCCGACGAGAAATCCATGTTGCGGTTTGGAGTAAGGTCGGTAAAACCCTCAATTTGATTTCCGGCATTGGCCACTGTCGTGACGCCTGGAGCCAGTTTGATGTAGTTCATTGTGCTGTGATTCTGTGACGGCAAATTCTCCAGGTCCTGCGTCTCGAGAGTGTATTCCACGCGCGTCTCCTCAGGATTGAGTGTCTGCGCTTCCGTCGTTACCGTGACCTTTTCGCCAATTGAACCAACCTTGAGCTTCACATCGACGCCAACGGTTTCCTCGGTCTGAACGATTGCCTTCACCGAGGCTTGTTCAAATCCGCTTGCGACAACGGTGACGGTATAGTTGCTGGGCGGTAGACTAAGGAATCGGTATTGACCTGATTCATTGGTGGTGCTGTGAATAACAATGCCAGTTGCGCCGTTGGTCAAGCTGACCGATGCGCCCCCAATCACCGCACCGCTCTGGTCCATTACTGTTCCCTGCACGCTGCCCGTAAACTGTGCAAATGCGGGAACCAAAAACAAGCTGAGCGATAAAAATACCAAAAACCTGCGCACGCTTCCTCCAAGTGAAACTCGTCGATTTGGCAACCACAGGCGTTGCCTTGTTTCGACGGAAGTGTATTCGCAGGCCGACGTGATCGCAATTCAAATGAACTTCTTGCAAAGCAATCTGATATGACGATAATTATTCAGAGTTGACACTGATATGTATATTGCGGGCCGTTCGTGGCTAAGGATTCGGATAATATGGATTTATGAAGGCCGGCTAAACTCAGCTTTGTGCGACTTCCCTTGGGATTCTGATATGAAATGAGACTTTGTTTTACCGCTCTGCCTTAATTTTTGATATCATCCACGGCGTGCCAAGAACCAGAAGCGAACGCGTGCAATCCGTAAAAAAGAAGCTGCTGCGCATTATTCAGGCAGAGAAGTCGCGCCCCGGCCAGCGGTTCCTTGCCAATCGCACCATCGCCAAACAGTTTCATATCAGTTATCAGACCGCTGACAACCTGGTTCGCGAATTGGTTCAAGAGGGTCGTCTGGAGCGTCGGCCGGCTTCAGGCACTTACTATCCCGGGGGACATAAGAAACCCTCCGGAGCCTTGCTCATTTTCAACGCGCGTGCCAAATGGAAAACAAGCTTTGGTTCTCGCCTGCTCGAAGAACTGACCACCCACCTCGATCGGGCCGGCATCTCCTGGCGCATGAGCTGGACCACGACACACAGCGCGCGCACAGAAGGTCTTCCCAAAGAAAGGTACCCGGTCATTTGGGAGCGCCTGGATGTAGTTGATCGCGCAGTGCAGCTGGGCCGTCACGCTCTCCTTCTCAACTACCGACCGCCCCCGGGACTGGCATCTTCAATCATCGACAGCGTCTCGGTGGACGACTTTTCGGGCGGAGCTGCGGCTGCGCAGTATTTCCAGCGTCACGTTCCCAAGGGGAGAAAGTTCGCGATCCTCTCTGGCCCTGCCAACGACATTCGCAGCACCGCGCGTGTGAATGGATTTCTTTCCATCTGCCCTGCAAAGGTGTTTGTCCCGTCAACTTGGTACTACGATAGCGGGATCAAGCTCGCAGACAAAGTGGTTGCTGCGGGAACGGATGGCATTTTCTGCTGCGCGGACCGGCTCGCAGAAGCGATCGTCCGCAGCTGCATCAAGAAGGGGATCAAACGCCCTCCCCTGGTCAGCTTTGACGACGCTCCAATTGCAAAGTGGCTCAATCTGACCACTATGGCAATTCCATGGACAGAGCTGGTATCGGCTGCGGTTCGAGTGATCAAACAAAGACAGTTTGACGATGCTTCCTCGGCTATTGCTCAAATCATCCCAACCAAACTGATCATTCGCGGATAACTCGAGAGAACTCAACCACGGAGCCCAGTCGGCCTTACCATCGTTCCGGGACTCCGGCAGTACGGCCTCGGAACATTCAACCATCCTTTGAACGACCACTTCATAGTCCATCTACCTCCTGTTACTACCGCCTTGCGGAAAAGGTATTGCGTTAGCGCAAAGCGCAGCCACATTCCATTGCGCACAAACTCAATCCAGCCTTCTGTCGATAGGTTCTCTATGCACCATCCCAGCTTTTGCCCATGGGGGTCCAATGGCAGCGATTCGCACGGGAGCTAGGTGGGGCACTTCTCCTCGATGAGAATTGCGGAGTAACTTGGTTTCTGTGCGGTAACTCAACGTGTATAGCCATTGTCCAAAAGACAAGCGTGACCAGTGCCGATCTTGCTTTGAGCGTGTGTGCACACTGAATCAGAGTGCACGTGGATGTGACTCCTCCTCGATCCAACGCGCAGATATTGTTTCCTTGTCGGCCTCGCAATCCAATCTGCCTTTGGGAAGCTGAAGCTTCAACCCCGACGATCTGCTCTCGAGTGAAGCATCCGATCAAACGGCAATGTGATCTCTGAAGGCAGAAAGAGCTTTAAGTGCGATTCCGAGAATAACCTCGTCACCTTGGGCAGCCCGACTGTGACAGTCATCTACGACGTTTTCGACCACCGGCTATCGAAGACCGCTAACGGTGTCACCCGGTGTACCACAACCTATACCTTCAGAAACAGCCTTTCGCGCCGAATTTCAGTTTTCTGATCGAGAGCTTACTCTGCCTGGTTGGTTCGCTGAGTGGTTTTGGCTGGAGCTGGGTAGCCCCAACGGGAATGCGTCGGGGAGACGCACCACCTAAAGTTCGGTGAAAGCTGACCAAGATAGGAATCTCTAGTGAAAATTGTGTCGAGTGCGACGGTATCTGAATTGACTGGGCGAAATCAAAGCACTGACAGAAGTAAAGAAGCCTCTCTGTAAGACGGCATGTACTAAAAGAATACTGAGTCGCTTGCGGTGAAGACGAGTGCGTCGTCGACGCGCGGAGTGAGGGCGGGACCGTGAATGTAACTCATGCCAACCGTCAGGAAATGGCCGCGGCCGACGTGAAGCGAGTAGCTTCCAGTCAGTGAGGCTGAGCTTCGCCAAACAGTCTTGCCTCCTGCGACAAGGCGATCAGTGAAGTACTTGCTGTGCCCAGTGAACGTAGCTACAGCCGAAACCAGATCGGCGGGCCGGGAGCGAAAGGGCGCAATTTGATAGAGCCGCGCCTCGTAGTAGCGGTTGTATGGGTTGAACCTAGATGCATCGATCATCGCTGAACCGCCGAGGTAGAGGCCCAGGCTTGGATGGAGCGGGTCGCGCTGGTTCAACTCATAGTCGCCGAGGACAAATGCGTGGTAATTGCCGGACTCCTTTTTCCCGTCGGCCAAATCCAGGTAGGGTGTAGTGTTCCGCATGTAGCCGGCGCGGCACCAGGCGGAATGAGCCGTTGTACTCGGGCTGCGGTTGTAGCCAACCTCGTCGATCAGGAGCAGCTTGTCGCCCTTCGGATCGAACCTGAAGCCGCTGTGATTGCGGGCAACTGTCGCCGGACCTCCCGCAGCGTCGAGGCTCCTCTGTGCTGCTGCCTTGAGGTATGTGTGGCTTGGCCCGTTAAGCCGCAGGTTAAACGAAGGAGCCGTAAGCGGGAAGTATGAGAGGCCGACCTCATAGGGCAGGATCGCATAAACGCCCTGTGCACCTAACGCGGTGGAACCTCCAACGAGCAGACCGAGGAACTCGAGATTGTTGCTGATGTACCCCGCCTTCATCTCGGCCCGATCGTCGCCAAACGTTTTATAGAAGTAGAGGTCCACTACCTGAAAGGTCTTGGGGCCGGCGGGATTCCAGCTCACCCAGTTCCAGACTCCGGTGCCAAAGAACTGTGCGTGTTGGAGGTGCAGCTGGTGCAGATCGGCGCTGAAAACCAGGTGCTCGCGTGCGCTTTCGAATGGATACTCCCCGATATAAGCCTGCTCATCGGCCGGCACGGGCGGCTGCAACGTGTTCTCCGCAAACTGAACCGCTTGCACAAGCCGTAATGCCATTCCGTGGTCAAGAAGCGCGCGGCGAAAGCTTGAGCCCGGTTCGACAACGCTGTCGGATATCGGCGGCATCGTGGCCTCCGCACCGATGAAATTCAATTCGTTGAAAGAATGCTCGGGTTTCTGCGCAGGATCTGGAACGGCCTTTGTCTCGGATGCGTTTTGAGCGTGAATCAATATGCCTGGAAGCGCAAGGAGAGCGATAAGAGTAGCTTTTCTCACTTCACTGTGCACTCTTCGCACCTTGACCTCCAACGTCTGAGTCAAGCACATTTTGCGGGGACGATCCCAAACCTCAACTTACACGAACTGAGTTTTAGCCCCGGGGTGTGGGTCACTGCCGGTACGACCGGGCTCGTCATACTGCTCTTTGATATCCAGTATCTCGGGCAGCACTTCGTGAAAAACGGGTACCAGCTGGGGATCGAAGTGGATTCCCTGCAGCCGATTGATCTCCGCAACCGCATCCGCAACACTCCATGCACTTTTGTACGGTCGAGCAGTTGTCAAAGCATCGAAGACATCGGCGATCGCAGCTATGCGGCCGGAAATGGGCGTCGTCTCACCGCTAAGCCGGTGCGGATACCCGGTGCCATCCCATTTCTCGTGGTGCGACAGCGCAATTTCCTTTGCCATCTTCATCAACTCGGAGCTGTGGTCACCGATAATTCCCGCGCCCATCTCCGGGTGTTTCCGCATCACTGCAAATTCCTCTTCAGTAAGCTTGCCTGGCTTAAGAAGGATGCTGTCGGGTATGCCGATCTTGCCAATGTCGTGCATCGGAGCTGCGTTCAGGATTAATTCCGACCAGCCGTCGTCCTGGGTATACGCACGCGCGATCAGCCGCGAATAATAACTCATGCGAATGACGTGCAGACCCGTTTCGTTGTCTCTGAATTCTGCAGCTCGGCCAAGTTGTTGAATCACCGCTAATCGCGTTTGGTTCAGTTCCTGAGTACGCTCTATGACCTTCTGCTCCAATTCGCGCTGCTGGTCGGCAAGGGCCAGATGTGTATGCAGGCGAGCCAATACGATTGGCGGGCTGATGGGCTTGGCAATGTAATCGACCGCTCCCAGTTCCAAGCCTCGTTTTTCGTCCTCGACCTGGTCCCGCGAGGTAAGAAAGATGACTGGTATTCGTTTTGTGATCGGATTAGCTTTCAATTGCTGGCATGTCTGGTAGCCGTTTAACTCAGGCATGTCGACATCCATCAGGATCAAGTCGGGGGCTGGGTCGCTGGCCGCGATTGTGATTGCGCGCGCGCCATTACGTGCAGCCTTGACTCTGAATACCGGCCGAAGCACCTCAGAGATGACATCGAGCATTTCCGGGGTGTCATCTACAACCAAAACTGTTCGTTTCTCAGCCATGATGCTTGTCCTGTCTCCATTACCGCTTGGCTATCTCCCACAGTCGAGAGGGAGCGATCAGAAGCTAAATAAAAGGCCCGGGCCAGCCATACCCAGCGCGAAGCGCTGCAGTTCATGTCTGCCGCATCAAAGAGTCCAATTCATGCCAGTGCTTCAGCGCTCGATCGAACTCATAGCCGTTTAATGCCATTGAAAGTTTCTCAAGAATCTCGGCATGAGGTTGCATTGTTAGAGCAGCACACAGTTTATTCGCAACTTCAATCGCACTCGTGTCATCTTGCTCCAACAGGTCACGCAGATGATCCAGTTGCAACTTCGCTTCTGCGTCGCTTAGCTGGTTTGGCGGTGTCGCGGCCCGTTCTTCTAGCTCCTGGCATGGCAACAATCCCTTCAATACGATCTCCAGGGTTGCAACCGTACTTTTCAGCAATGCGTCAATTTTCTTAGGGGCCAATTGCTTGATGCAACCCTGCTCCAGGGCTTTCGCTGCGTTGTAGACCTCCATGGCGCCGAGATTTCCAGCCACGCCAGCCAGAGTGTGCGCAAGGCGTGCTGCCGCGTGAGGGTCAGTGTCGTTTTGAGCCTTCCTAAAATCCTCTCTAAAATGAGACTGTGTATTCCTGAATGTCAAAAGCAGTTTTCGATACAGTTTCGAATTCCCTTGAACAGTTCTCATGCCGGCTTTGGCGTCTATTCCGGGCAATCCGCCGGCAGGTGGAAAGTCGCTATTGCCAATTGGAGTTCCTTGCGTTGTGGCATGAGACTCCGGTTGCATCTTAAGGTTCACGGCCAGCGTACGAAGTAACACCGCGGGGTTGATCGGTTTGGTAATGTGAGCATCCATTCCCGCTGCCAGGCTTCTTCTTTCGTCTTCCGCCATAGCATTCGCCGTCATGGCGATTATAGGAATTTTCGTGTTTGGGGCCTCCGCTGCGCGAATACGCCGCGTTGCCTCGTAGCCATCCATAATGGGCATTTGCACGTCCATGACAATGGCATCGTATTTGGTCCGCTGGACAGCCTCTACCGCCTTGATTCCGTTTCCGGCAATGTCCACGGCCAATCCAGCTTGTTGCAGTATGTCGGCGGCGATTTGCTGGTTGATCTCGTTGTCTTCGACGAGCAAAATCCGCACCCCCTTTCCGGAGAAATCAGGTAGTTTGTCCGCAGCCACGCCGCTGGCACTCGGACGTCTCACTGATCCTCCAAGCAACTGGGAGATCGTATCGAAGAGTATCGATGCGTTCACCGGCTTAACGAGTGTGACTCCAATATCCGCCTTCTCCACGTCGTGCAGGATCTCTGCGCGCCCGTAAGCGGTGATTACCACGAAGTGGGGCGATTGCCTTAGATCGAGCGCGCGTATTCTTTGCGCCGTCTCCACGCCATTAATGCCTGGCGGCATGTTCCAGTCGAGGAACACAATCTGGTAAGGATCGGCAAGGGAATCTGCCTTTATAACTGCCTGCAGCGCCAGTTCTCCCGACGCCGCGGTGTCGGCCCGGAGAGTCATCCTCTCCAGCATGTCCGAAACTACCGTCCGGGCGGTCTCATTGTCATCGACCACCAGGACTCGCCGGTTTCGCATCTCTTCTTGCGGCACTAATTGCTGAACGTCTTCGATTGCCCGCGCCAGGCGGGCTGTGAACCAGAACGTGCTTCCCTCGCCCAATTTGCTCTCCACGCCCACCGCACCACCCATCATCTCAGCCAGCTTCTTTGAGATAGCCAGGCCCAGCCCCGTGCCTCCGTACTTTCGTGCCGTTGACATATCCGCCTGCTGAAACGACTGGAACAATCCAGCCTGCTGCTCTTCTGTTAATCCGATGCCAGTGTCTCGCACTTCGAAGCGCAGCAAAACGTCAGAGGTCGATTCCTCCACGACTCGGGCGCGGATGACGATCTCTCCGGTCTCGGTGAACTTCACCGCGTTGGTTGCGTAATTGAGCACCACCTGGCCGATGCGCAGTGGGTCGCCTCTCAGGGCGCTCGGAACGTCAGCGCCGATATCGAAGACAACTTCAAGGCCTTTCTCGGCAGCGCGCTCCGCGATCAGCGAACCGATGTTATCGAGAACGCCATCCAACTGAAAGTCAACTGTCTCCAGGCGCAGCTTGCCGGCTTCGACTTTTGAGAAATCCAGAATGTCATTGATGATCCCCAGCAGATGATCACCGGCATTCTTTATCTTTTCCACGTAGTCCTGTTGTCTCCGGTCCAGGTTGGTGCGAAGCGCGAGGTGAGCCATTCCGATAATCGCGTTCATTGGAGTGCGGATTTCGTGGCTCATGTTGGCGAGGAATTCCGACTTCGCTTGTGCCGCGGCTTCTGCAGCGCGCACTTGCAACGCCTGCGACTCCAGCTGTTTTCGCTCGGTAATATCGCTCAGATACCCGTGCCAGAGTTGTTCTCCATCCCGCTGTTGCACAGGCAAAGAGTTTCCCGCGACCCAAATGACTCCTTTTTCCGGATGGTTTACTCGGAATTCGTGAGACCAGGGCGCATGGTGCTCGTATACATCCGCGAGCGACGCTGCAAGTCCCGGCAGGTCATCTGGATGAACCAACCGAAGTGCAGGTGTGGCATCGTCCTTCACGGCTTCAGGCTCGACACCGTGAATGTCGCGGAAGCGGGGGCTGGCGTACGGAAATGCTGAAGTGCCATCCGGGCGCATCGAAAATGAATAGATCGCACCGGGAACCGAAGTGACGATTCCGCCTAGCTGCTCCTGCAAAGCGACCTTGTCGCGCTGCGTTTCTTCTGCCCGCTTCCTCGTTCGCAAGGTTTCGATTCCGAACGACAGGTCGGCGGCAAACTGCTCAAGCAATTTGACTCCGTCCTCGCTGAACGCACTTGCGGAAGCAGTGTAGACGCAGAGCGTCCCGAAAATCTTTGAGCCTGTCGCGAGCGGGATTGCCATCGCGGAACCAGGTCCACCACCTGATTGGCCATCCCGCCACGGCACATATGATGGCGTTTCTGGAAGATTCTTAACCATTGCAGGGCGACCGGTCCGGATCGCAAATCCCACGGGCCCCCTCCCTTCTTCGACGTCAGCCCAGCTTACTCGACTCTTCCGAAAATTCTCTTCTCCCAATCCCGCGTATACAACCGGGCGCACCGTCTTGTTCTCGTCGTCCTCGGCGTAACCAACCCACGCGGCGCGATATCCACCAATCTCAACAATATTTGTGCAGATCGCTTTCAATAGCTCGTCTTCGCCCGTGGCTTTTGCCAGCGCCTGATTGCACGCAATAATGGTTCGGAGTGTTCTGTTGAAAGCTTCCAGATTCTCTTCGGCCTGTTTGCGCTCGGTGAGATCTGTCAAAAATGCCAAAGTGCTCGGACCCTCAGGAAAGTTCACGGTTGTTACGTCTGCATGGGCGGGGAAAAGGGAACCATCTTTACGTCGCCCCACCTCTTCGAAGCTGTCCGGAACAGGCAGGCCGAGAACGCGTCGACGGGCGTTTTCCGCAAGAACCGCCTGGGTGTGCGGAGCCCAATAATCTGAAATGGGCCGTCCTATGAGTTCCTCCGCTCGCTCAAATCCATACAGGCTCACGTACTTCTGATTGACATAGGTGGTTTTCGCGTCACGGGCAATCGCGATCGCAACGGGCGCATTTTCAATTAGTTTGCGAAGGCGAGCTTCGCTCGCTTGCAGGGCCTCCTCCGCATGTTTGCGCTCCGTAATGTCGTTCAAATATCCATGCCACAGGTATTCTCCATCGGGCTGCTGCGAAAGCAACGAAAGTCCCTCAACCCAAATGATTCCCCGTTCCGGATGGTTCACCCGGAATTCGTGTGACCACGGTGCCTGGTGCGCGTATGCATCAGCGATCGACGCTTGAACGCCAGGCAGGTCATCTGGATGAATCAACCGAAATACAGGCTCAGCATCGTTCTTCACAACCTCCGGCCCGATACCGAAAATGCCCCGGAAGCCGGGGCTGGCGTAAGGAAATGCTGAAGTGCCGTTCGTGCGCATCGAGAATGAATAGATTGCTCCGGGAACCGAATTGACGATCCCGCCTAGCTGCTCCTGCAATGCCACTTTTTCACGCTGCGTTTCTTCAGCTCGCTTCCTCGTTCGCAGGGTTTCGATTCCAAAGGCCAGGTCCGCGGCAAACTGCTCAAGCAATTTAGCTTCGTCCTGGTTAAAGGCATTTTCTGAGATGGCGTAGACGCACAGGCCGCCGAAAACCTTGGAGCCTGCCGCGAGCGGAATACCTATTGCGGAACCAAGCCCACGATTCGAAGCGCGATCCTTCCACATCGCAAACGAAGGCGCGGCCTCGAGATTTTGAAGCACGGTGGGTTTGCCGGTTCGAATCGCCTTTCCTGTCGGCCCGTGCCCCGCTTCGACATCCGCCCAGCTCACACGCAATGTATGAAAGAATTCCTCTTCCAACCCGGCGTGAGCGACTGGTAGCACCGTCTTGCCTTCGTCGTCCTGGGCGTATCCCACCCACGTCGCGGGATATCCGCCGATTTCAACGATAATTGTGCAGATAGCGTTTAATAGTTCTTCTTCGCCGGTAGCTTTTGCCAGCGCCTGGTTACAGGCAATGATCGTTCGAAGAGTTCTGTTAATCGCTTCCAGATTCTCTTCTGCCTGTTTGCGTTCCGTTATGTCCTGCAGTGTGCCGTAGAGCCGCACTACGCGGCCCGCTTCATCTTTTGCTGCGGCGCCGCGGGCGTGCGCTTGGCGCCGCGTTCCGTCCAAGCGGACCACTTCCAGTTCAAGGTCGTAGGGCTCGCCAGTCTGCAAAGTGCGCCTGGCTGCCTTCTCCAGCCGCTCCCAGCTTTCCGGGGAATAGATCGCGGCACGCTCCGCGCGACTCGGCGGCGGCAGATTGGGGTCCCGGCCGACAATGCGGTTCAGCTCGTCCGACCAGATGGTGGTGCCGGTTGCCAGGTCCATGCTGGCGCTTCCGAAATGCGCTATTTGCTCAGCTTCCTTTAAGCGAGCCACATTCTCGCGGATCGCCTCTTCGGCCTTCTTGCGTTCGGTTATGTCGCGAGCAAACGCGAAAAGGTATTCCTTCTCCCCGAACTCGACGTAGTTGCTGGTCACTTCGACAGGAAAGACCCTGCCATCTTTCGCTCGGTGGCAGCTTTCAAAGGTTGCCCAGCCCTCTGCCTTGATGTTTTCCCAGGTAGGCTTCCAGCTTTCAACGGGCATGTTTGGATCGATGTCAGGGATAGACAACGATTGCAGCTCCTCGCGAGAACGACCCAAAGACTTGCAAGCCGCCTCATTGGCATAGACAATCCTGCCCTCCCGGTCCAGCCAGAACACAGGGTCCGAAGCATGATCCAGCGAGAATTGCGTCAAGCGGAGCTGCTCCTCCGCGCGCTTGCGGCTGGTTATGTCAACCGCGTTTCCGATGATGGCCGGCTGGCCACTTAAATCCACTAGCTTCGAAATTGCCTCGACATAGATGCATTCCCCATTCTTTCGCAAGGCGCGAAATTCGTATTGATCCGATTCCTTTTCGCCGGAGAGCCTCTGGCGTATCTTTTGGGCTACAAATTCCCGATCGTCCGGTTGAATTAGTACCAGTGGATCCAAGCCCACGGCTTCATCCGGTTCGTAACCGAACATTCTGGCTGCGGCTGGATTCACTTCTGATATGCGGCCATCTTGAATAATGTAGATCGCTACCAGCGAGTTCTCGAACAGCGCGCGAAAACGACGTTCGTTCGCCTGGTTCAATTCGGCGGTCATCTCGGCAATCGACGCGCCCGTCTCCTGCAAATGGCCGATCATGGTGTCGTGCAGACGTGACAAATCTCCAATCTCGTCCTTGCTAGTTGATCCAATAGGCGACGCGCTGACTGAGAAGGACCTGCTTAGATCGCCCTTGGCCACCTGTTTCGTAACCGCCGCGAGGTTATCAATGTCCGCCGCCATCAAGCGCGTTCGTTCCTGTAGATCGGAAACGGGCAACAACACTCGCTGACGTACCAGCGGATAGGCGAGTACAACAAGTCCCGTGAAAATACCCAAGAAAGACTCGAGGATGCGAAATTGAAATGCGGTTTCTTTGTTAAACCGCTGCAGATCGGAAGCGGAACGGTCCTCGACCATAGCCATGAACTCATCGATGGGCTGCATGATAAGCGCCTTCTGATGGTTGTAGGCAGCATCGTTCATCAGCCGAATCGCCAAAGCCTTGTCGGGAGTGCCCTGCTTGCTAAATCCGCCTGACTTGTCCAGGTACTGACCCTTCATGGCGTGCATCGCGATCTCTTCGGTCTGCACTAACGCATTCGATCGGTCCTCCGCCTGTCGCAGCTTCGCGAGCTCCTGATCGGTAAATCCCGCCTGCTGCATCAAGTTGAGCAACGACACAGGTGCCGTCGCGGGCCGTGGCGAATGCCCCAGGTCGATAACGAGGTCCCAATAAATGCGCTCGTAATTCTCGGGGCGCGGCATCGTACCGTTTCGAATTGCGATTACGTCTCGATAGTCATGCTCGTATTGGGGATCGCCTGTGACCACATAGAGGCGCGCAAAACGGGTCAAATCGTCTGAGCTCTGCCGGAGTTCCTCCGCCAATTGATATGAAAGGAAGTGCTTTTGCTGGATTTCGACGAGGACGCGACGTTTGTTCGCGGCATTCAAAATGAGTAGCGCCGTGATCGTCGCCATTAAAACCAAAGCGCCGAACAGCAATTTAGCGAAACGCCTGATGGTCATCGCGGATTCTCTCCGAATTGCTGCGGTTACCCAACTCTGCCAAAAGAGAAATCAAGCCCGGAGCTCATTTCAAAGAACGGTTAACTGAATGGCCCAAAAGTGAATAGGAAAGAATGCGCTTTGCTAAGGATGCGCCGATTATAGTTGACGGCCGGGGCTCTCGCCTTCCCACTTTTGGGTTGGATTCAGAACCTCATTCGAGGAGGAGCGGGTACCCCGGGCAAGATAATGGCAGTTCCATCGAGCCTACTGAGTATGCTTGGCGTCAGCGGCCCTTCAAGGGCGTGGTCGATCACAAGACTGATAACTGGCGCGATAGGCTGTTTCTAAAGGTATAGGTTTTGACACGGCCGGATCGGTGAGATCCGGCCGTTGATACTGTTGGGTTTACGAGGGGCGTTTTTTGACCCCTTTTGTCACGGGTGGCGTGGGGTGGTTCAGGCCGGTCTGTCGAGTTCCTGAACGGGCTGGCCGCGGAGCACACGCTGCACGGTGGCTGTCGAGATGCGACGGCACTTCGCGATCTGACGGATGCTCTGTCCCTGACCGCGGTCACTTCGGATCGCGGCGTGGTCCAGCTCCAGCGGCCGTCGACCGATCTGCCGTCCCTCGAGCTTGGCTCGCCGCATGCCGGCTCGCACCCGCTCGATGATCAAGTTGCGT